>Ga0114972_10000899_pt1 | contig 22449 bp, 22 predicted proteins | sample M_140807_EF_Meta_FD_87354 | JGI IMG/M metagenome (GOLD analysis project Ga0114972, IMG submission 87354) | Freshwater microbial communities from Lake Montjoie, Canada to study carbon cycling - M_140807_EF_MetaG | ecosystem: Environmental > Aquatic > Freshwater > Lake | place: Lake Montjoie...
CTCACCCTCAGTGAGCTCAGGCGCCAGCTGGCCATGGTCGACGTGTCGCTGGATCTGCTGTTGTTTTCGGAAGCTGAAGTGGCGGAACGTCAGCACTGGCAGAGCCATGTGATCGGGCAGGCCCATCGGGAGGGGCAGCTGCTCCATGGTCCTCTCTGAGGCCGAGGGCTTCCTGAAGATGGCCAGAGCGGACCTGGCAACCGCTCCGGAGAGTTCAGATCCGGCTCGGTTCCGCGAGGCAGCCTGGGGATTTTGGTTGCAACAGGCTGCCGAAAAGGGCCTGAAAGCTTGGCTGCATCAGCTCAATCTCCTGCCACCACGCAGCCATGACATGGCTCGACTGTTGCTGATGCTCAAAGATGCCGGCGCTCCTATTGATGACTACGAAAGTTTGGAGCGGCTGACGGATTACGCCGTTCAGTTTAGGTACGAGTTTGATTTGCCTCCACTGGCTCTTGATCGTGCCGAGTGGAATGAGAAAGTCAAGGAATTTCTCAATACTGTGGCTTTTCATCTGGCAGGTTGAGCCAGCCGTTGCCCCGTGGCGAGGCAGCAACGGCTGGAGAAGGAGGCCCTGGTTCTGTTGCGGCAGGCGAAGAGGGAGTACGAGGCGCATTGAGGCCCCCCCCAAAAAAAAGCCACCTACCGAAGGCCCAGATCAGTTATTGCACGTGCCAATCTCTTCATTGGCCTCAGAAGCATGAATTTCCTTTGGGGGAGGCATTCTTACTGCAAATTTGCTTGCTCCTGCGATCCCCCGCTCCCCTGGCATTCCCTACGGCTGCAAGGGGGCGTCAGGGTGGGGCGAAGCGTCCCTCAGCCGCCGCCTCCCTCCGCCACCACCGGATTGCAAAGCGTGCCGATCCCCTCGATCGTGATCGCCACCCGATCGCCGGGCTTCAGCCAGCGGGGCGGATCGGCGGCCATGCCCACGCCCTCGGGGGTGCCGGTGAGGATCACGGTGCCCGGCAGCAGGGTGGTGCTGCCGGAAAGAAAGGCGATGATCTCGGCCACCGAAAAGATCATGTCGCTGGTGTGGCCGTCCTGCACCCGCTCGCCGTTGAGGTCGGTGCTGATCGCCAGGGCCTGGGGATCGGGCAACTCGGCGGCGCTCACCAGCACCGGGCCGAGGGGGGCGAAGGTGTCGAAGCTCTTGCCGCGGCACCACTGGCCGCCGCCGAGTTCGGGGCGTTTCTGCCAGTCGCGGGCGCTCACATCGTTGGCGCAGGTGCACGGGGGTAGTGAGGCCTTGTGGCGTTATAGGCCTCGGCAGCGGGAGAATACCAACTCTTTCTCTGCTCAAGATCCTTGCCTGAGATGTCTTTAATGGTCTGCTTCAGGCTCACACAATCCATCTTCAATCTCCGGTTGGACCTCAGCGATCAGGCGATCAGCAGCTGGTAAGCGGCATTAATCCGCCGGAAGGATTCGGCATCGCCCCCCATGTCCGGGTGGTGGACCTTCACCAGGCGCCGGTGGGCCGCCTTCACGGCGGCACGGGAGGCCCCCCAGGAGAGCTCCAGAATCCCGAGAGCCTCAAGTTGCTGAGGGTCCTGGGTTGCCGGGCGACCGTTCTGGGAGCTCCGACCCTCGCCGGCACCGGAGCCAGGGGCTGCACCGGACCGCGACCCCCGTGAACCACCCGAACCGGCGCTCCTGGCCCGGTTCGCACCGGAATCCCGGGAGCTCCCCGATCCACCATCCCGCGCTCCAGCGCGGGCGTCATCCTTGGCGCCCCCCGCCCCGGCATCCCCCCCGCCGGCACCCGGCGTTCCCCCAAACCCGGCATCCCCCGCGCGGTGGTCCCCCGTCCGCGCTCCATCCCGCCCCCCCTGGGCCTCAGCGCCGCTCCACCCCCAGCTCCGGCCGCCCGGGCGGCGCCCATCCTGCTGGCGCCCCCACGCCTGCTGCTGCGCTTCACGTTCCCGGCGCGCCGCGTACGCCTGCCGCGCCTGGGCCTCCAGCTGCGCAATCGCCCCCAGCAGCTCCTCCACCGCCGCCTGGGGATCGCGGCTCAGCCGGTCGGCCGCCCGCGGCCCATGCAGCGCGAAGCAGGCCCGCACCGCCGCCCTGGTGCGGCTGGCGGGGCCAGAGAGGGCCCAGCGCAGTTCCGATCCCAAGCCGGGGGAACGGCGATCGAGGGCGTCCTCCAGCTCCAGGGCGGGATCGTGAGAGCGGGCGCGCAGGTCGTCGAGCAAGGCCTGCAGGCCCAATTCGAGGCTGCCGCCGGCGGATGGATCGCCCTCCAGGCGCGAGCCCAGCCGCAACTCCCGCCAGCGGGGATGGCGGGCCAGGGCCTCGCCCCATTGCCGCACCAGCTGGGGGGTGATCCCCGGCGCCGACCCCGTGGTGACCTCCGGACCGGAGCGCCAGGAGCGCACCCGATCCCCGCGGCCCGGCGGCGTTCCGAATGGATCCTCGGCCGCCGGATGACGGCGACCATCCTGCCGATCGCGGCGGTCCGGCCGCCAGGTGCTGCCGGCAGGAGCCTGGCCCGCGTCAGCCGCCGCGGCTCGGACCTGCAGCATCGCCAGCTCCTCGCGCAGCAGGCGCACCTGGTGGCGCAGGGCCTCGTTCTCGAGCAGCAGGGCATCGAGGTTGCAGGTCACGGTGTGCGCCGTGCCCCCCCGCATCCAGCTCCTGCGCTCACTCCCCATCAATGGCCATCACCCTTCCGACGACCGGCATCTTCGCCGCTCCTGGCGGGCATTGCGGCGCGGGATCACCGCCCTGGGTGAGTCGGACTGCCGCCAGAATCACCCGATGCCCTGGTTCATCAAGCGTGAAACCATCCGCGGAGCCCCCGCCGAGGTGCGCTCCCAGCTGGCAGCCCACCGGGCCTGGGTGATGGAGCTGCGGGCCCGGGGAGTGCGGATCAGCAGTGGCTATCTGGTGGATGGTGAGGGAAAACCCGGCGGCGGCGGCCTGCTGCTGCTGGAGGCGGCCGATCACGCCAGCGCCGAGGCCCTGATCCAGCAGGACCCGATGGTGAGCAGCGGCTGCGTGGACTGGACCCTGCACCGCTGGGTGAGCGCGGTGGGGGATCTGGATCAGGCCTGAGAAGAACGGTCCGATCGCTGCTGGTTGAGTTCTGGCATCCTCCATGGCCTCAGAGCGCTCCCCATCCAGCCGGCCGGGAATGTGGAAAGCCGAATCGGCTCGTCTCGAGGGTGGCCCGCCTGGAGGGGCTGTTAAAATGTGAACGAAGATACAAGCAATCGCCCTTGATTGATCAGGATTGCCTGGCTGCTCTGGATGCCCTGCAATGGCTGAGAACGGGGCACGAGGTTTACAGGCGGTTTGGCTTCAGTCAGTCATCAGTGAGTCGCAAATGTCGCCAATGTTTTGGCACGTTTGGCGTTGATCTGTGCCGGGCTGATGGGGAATGGTGCATTGTCGGGGACCCCTTGCTGCTGCAACGCCAGCGGCAGGTGCACCAGCTCGCTCGCTGGCAAGGCCTGCGCCCCCTGAGGCTGGAGGCCACCTACTGGTCGGGGCCGCTGCTGTGCACTCCCGCTCCGCCACGGTGGATTCTGGGCCTTTCCAACATCGTGGGAGTGGGCCGTAATTTCCAGCTGGTGCGGGAGCGTGTCGTGGATGCTTTCGTGGCTGGTCTGCCGGACCTCCCATCACCGGACGATGCCGACCTCACCGCAATCGTGTTGTCGTCGATGCCGGTGTTCTTCGTGGCCCGGGCCGACCATCCGCTCAGGGACCAGAAGACTCTTTCCTTCCAGGACATTGCCCAGTACCCCACATTGGGGTTGCCGCAGGGTTCCTATCCTCTGGTGGAAAAGGCGCTGCGCTCAATCGGCCTCGGCAATGACCCGGTGAGCATGCACCGTTACCAGCGTGATGCATGGGAGGGAAGGGCGGAGGCTGAGCTCACGATCGGCTATGGCACCCCCCTGAGCATGGCCATCAGCGGCGGCGACCTGGTGCGCCTGCCGCTGAACCTGCCGATCCATTCCGGCGAAGCGGTCGTTGTGCGACGGGAGTACGCCTCCCATCCGGAACTGAAGGGCCTGGTGCAGCACCTCCAGCAACGGCTCCACCATCTCGCCGGGTGCCTTCCCGATCTTCAGCTGGTGGAGACGGGCTGACCATCGCCTCCCCGACCTCAGCCGCGCTGGTGCCGCGACAGGCTGGCGGGCGAAAAGTGGAAGCCTTCCGTCTGGGCGATCGCCACAACGGCGCTGGCATCGGCAGCCGCGTCAACCTGAAGCTTGAGGGCGGCATCGGCCTCAACCCTGGCAAAAAAAGCGGTGAGTTGTGCTTTGGACATGCGGATGGTTCTTGTTACAACAAAACCCTAGGGATCTTTTTGCCTCCTGGCGCAAAGGTCTGGTTTCGCTTCAGCTTGGCCAGCTCTTCTGCCGCGCTAGCGCCCACCGGAACGACCGGCAGGCAACGCTCAGCGACGCAATCCGACCTGAGCCAAAATCCCCAAACCGGTGAGCCATTCGGTGGCCAGACCGATCACAAAACCGAGCATGGCCAAGCGGCCATTCCAGATTTCGGCGAAGGGGACAAATCCAAAGCGGGGCTGTTGATGGTTCATGGCGGCAAGAGACTGAATCACTGTCAACCAAAATGGGATCCAATTGGCAAGAGCTGGCGCGGAGGCAGAGCCGATCAAACGAGATACATGAACCTCGAAGATGACTCAAAAAATAAGAAACAATTGAATAGGCGTGGCTTGATGAAGCGACGCGAAATCATCAATCCAAAGATGCTTGACGTTGGCGCTGGACGTAGATGCTGGACGTAGGTGCTGGACAAAAAATGCCGATGAAGATGCCGATGAAGATGCCGATGAAGACTCTGATCAAGGCTCAGAAGTGATGCAGCAAAGCCTTCAATCCAATCTGCTGAAGAATGCCCTGACCGGTGACCAGCTCCAGAACCACACCGATCACGAAACCCAGCATCGCCAGGCGGCCATTGAGTAATTCGGCGCGGTGATAGAACCCCCAGCCCTGATCCTTCCCCACAATCCGCATGTGGGGCTCCAAGGGTCTGGGATCTTCCAGACCCGCTTCATCGGAACACCAGCCCTGCCCTTCCGATTCGGAAAAGCTGCGACGGGCCAGCGTGGTTTCGCTGTCACTGTTCATGGCTGACCTCCGCTACAGCCATCCTGGTGATCACCGTGCGCGCCGAGTGCCAGCGCGGGCTGGGCTTCCGCAGCAGATCCGCCCGCCCGGCACGGCCGGACCCTGCCTAGGGCCACGGGGCAAGCCGGTTTCAGGTCAGCGGTGCCGGCCAGCAGTTTCCCTCTTCAGGTGAGCAACTGCCGCAGCCCCGGCTCGAGCAGCGCGAAAGCCCGACCGCGGTGGCCAATCCGGCCCTTGGTGGCCTTGTCCATCTCGGCGAAGGTCTGCCCCAGCTCCGGCACCAGGAATACCGGGTCGTAGCCGAAGCCTCCCGCACCGCGCGGCGCCTCCAGGATCACGCCGGGGCAATGGCCCTCCACCTCCAGGCGGATCACGCCGCTGGGATCGGCCACGGCGAGGGCGGCGGTGAAGCAGGCACTGCGGTCGGGGATGATTGGGGCGGCGACGGGCGGATCAGCGGGAGGCTGGTCGGCAGTGACTCGATCGAGCTCGCCAGCCTTGGATGGATCCCATGGCCTCTCGCCCATGCCCGCTGCCGTGGACAAAGACGCCAACGGTGGGATCGCGGCGGGAACGGTCGTGATCGCGGTCGTTTCTGGTGCCGCGGTGGTTACGGCCGTGCTGAAGGTGAACGCAGAGGTTGCGGCCGCGCCGACAAAGGTTGAGGTGGCCGCCTCCAGCTCGCGCAGCAGCCGGGCAATGCGCTCCGGATCGCTGGCGGCGTAGCGGGCCGAGTGCACCCCCGGTGCCCCAGCGAGGGCAGCCACCGCCAGGCCGGAATCGTCGGCCAGGGCCCAGCAGCCACTGGCCAGGGCCACGGCAGTGGCCTTGAGGCGGGCGTTCTCCGCAAAGGTGGAGCCCGTTTCCTCCACCTCCAGACCCTCCGGCTGGGACCGGATCTCCAGGGGGAGCTCCGCCAGCAGGGCGGCGAATTCACGGATCTTGCCGGCGTTGCCGCTGGCGATCACCAGGGGCGTAGGGGACGGCGCCATCAGATGCCCTCCGCCAGCTCCCGCGCCCAACCCAGCACCTCGGCCACCCGCTCCGCCGTCGGAGCCTCGCAGTAGAGGCGCAGCAACGGTTCGGTGCCGGAGAAACGCAGCATCAGCCAGTGGTTGGGTCCAAGCCGCAGCTTCACCCCGTCGGTGGTGATCACCTCGTGAACCCGCGCGCCGGCCACCTCCGTGGGGGGCGCCGCCGCCAGCCGCGCCTCCAGCCGGGTGCGGGCCGCCATGTCGGCCAGGCGCAGGTCGAGGCGGTCGTAAGCGGCGGCGCCGCCGCAGCGCTCCTGCAGGGCATCGATGCGCTGGCCCAGGGGAATGCCACCCTCCACCAGCGCCTCAATCAGCAGCAGGGCCGCGAAGGGCGCATCCCGTTCGGGCAGGTGCATGCCGAAGCCCACCCCGCCGGATTCCTCGCCGCCCACCAGCACCTCGCCGGCCAGCATCTCGGCAGCGATGTACTTGAAGCCCACCGGCATCTCCAGCACGGTGCGGCCGAGGTTCTCGGCCACCAGGGCCATCAGGTCGGAGCCGCTCACGGTCTTGATCACCGTGCCGGGCAGGGCGCGGGCGCGGGCCAGGTGATCGATGAACAGGGGCATCAGCAGCTGGGTGCTGCAGAAGCGGCCATGCTCATCCACCGCGGCGATCCGGTCGCCATCGCCATCGAACACGATCCCCATCGCCGGCTGGCCGGCGGCGGTGCTGGCGCGCACCGCGGCGATCAGCTCCTCCAGATAGGGCGCCAGGGGTTCGGGCGGATGGCCGCCGAACAGGGGATCGCGGTGGGAGCGGATCTCCCGGATCACGCCGGAGGCCACCGCCCCCTCCCCGAGCAGGGCCGGCAGCACCCCGGCCGCCGAGCCGTGCATGGGATCCACGATCACCCGCAGACCGAGCCGATGCAGCCCCGCCGCCAGGGCGCCGGTGTCCACCTTGGCCTTCAGGCCCGCCACGTAGGCGCCGAGGGCATCAAAGCGCGGGGTGTCGCCCGGGATCGGCACCGTGATGCCGCCGGCCGCCAGGCGCCGCTCCACCCGCTGGGTGAAATCCCCCTCCACCGAGCCACCGAAGGGGCCCTTGATCTTCAGGCCGAGCCATTCGGGCGGGTTGTGGCTGGCGGTGATCACCAGGGCCCCCAGGGCGCCGCGTTCCACCACCGCCCAGCTGGAGGCGGGGGTGGGGGTGGGGCTGTCGGAGAGCACCGGCTCAAGATCCGCGCCGCGAACTGCCGCAGCGATCGCCGCGGCCAGCTCCGGCGCCAGGAAGCGGCGGTCATAGCCGAGCACCACTTCCCGGCTGCTGAGGCCCACCGGCGCCGAAGCCTCCAGCTCCCGGGCGGCAGCGGCCGCCACCGGCAGCAGCCGCTCCAAGGTGATGTCCACCCCGAGGATGCCGCGCCAGCCATCGGTGCCGAAAGCGATCGGACTGGCCTCCAGGGGCAGGGGGGCAGAGACCATGGGGCACGGGAAAGAATCGCTGCGGCTGGTCGTAGCAGGAGGAAAGGGCACTGCGGTCGGCGCGGGTGCCGGCCTGTGGGCAGACCACCGATCCCGGGCGAGAAGCGCTCCCCACCGATCCCCCGCCCAACGCCGGGCCCCGCCCCCCAGTCAGCTTTTGATCTGATCCGCCTTGCACCGAGGCCTTGGTCTGTCCCGCGGCTCTGAGGCTTGCACCAAAGCCTCGGAGCTGAGCTTCGGATCTAAGGAATCTCTGATCAACCCAGCCAGAAGAGCTAGCAGGGCTTCAATTGTGCTGGACACTTTTCATCAGATGTGCAGCAGTAAGCATAAAGCGGTTGCCTAGAGCTTCCCAGGCATTAAATTGCATGAGATTATCGTTGGCTTATTTTTAGATGAAACTCTCAGGTCAAGCCCGCATCCTCAATAAAAACTTGGCGCAAATCTGTACATCCATCGCGATCGCAGGCTCGGCAACATTAATTCCGGCACTATTCTTGCCCGCATCCGCGGCGGAGCTCTTATATGATTTTGAAGAGTTTAATCTTTCCTCCTATAATTCGCTAACGATGACAAGAAACGGCTTAAACGTTACACTAAAGCGAACAAGTAATGCTGATTTTTATTTTGAGGATTTCACAAGTTTTCAGCCACTAGTGCCAAGCGATTGGCTGGCTCGGACCTTATCACCATTCAATGCTGAACTCAATGATGGCTTCTTGTTCAGTTTATCTGAAAGTGCAAAGGCTTTTTCCATTGAATCTGGAGACTTTGCCTCATCGGATTTCGACGAACTTACGTTGACAGCTTTTGACGATGTTAATGGAACCGGAAACATAATAGCCACTGACACATTCACCTATGGCAATCTGGGATTTCCTGCAATCGCCACGCTCTCCGTCAGCTCCCCGTCAATACGTAGCGTAGTAGTTACTGGAGGTTCGCAAGCTTTCCCAAGCAGTGTGTATTGGGACAATGTGAGGGTCGACCAGGCAGCAGAAGTACCTGGCCCCCTCCCCCTGCTTGGCGTCGGTGTCGGTTTCTCCTTCAGCCACAAGCTCAGAAAGCGAATCAAGTCCAACATGCTTCCTGTAGCCAGTCCACTTAATTGATACTATCAATATTCTCATAAAACTCTGTGGCGCATAGATTCTCGCCAGCTCGCTCCACCTTAGACATCAAATATGCCTAGAACCCTGTGTGAACATTAGTTCTGGGCATTTTCTTGTGGCAGGAACGCAGCCAAGAAGACCCTGGAAAACCCAGCCCATCTACGGAACAATGGTTCTGTGATTGAAGGTAAGGGCTAGGCTAATAGGTGGGAAGCAGCTCGGATTCGGGGACCGCGAGCAGTCCACAGCCAAAAGCGCACCAGACGTGAAGAGCTCCTCGCCAACACGGGGCAAGTGGTGCCTTGGAACATGCTCATCGATCTGATTGAACCCTACGACCCAAAACCAGCTCCAAGGGCGGCCGTCCGGCCTCTCCACTTGTCACCATGCTGCGTATCCAGTTGATGCAGCAGTGGTATTCACTCAGCGATCCAGCAATAGAGGATGCACTGATCGAGGTGCCAGCGATGCGGCGTTTCGCTGAAACCTAGGCAAGCAGATTTTTGAGGCGGTGAAAGCCCATCTGAAGGCCTACGGTATGGCCTTGAAGCAGGGCACGAATCGGTGCTCCCAGCTCCACCAAGAACAAGCATGGGAGCGGGAAGCAGAGATGCATCAGACCAAGAAGGGTAACCAGTGGTATTACGGGATGAAGGATCACATCGGTGTGGATCGCGAGACAGGCCTCATCCACTCCGTGGAAACAACCGCCGCCAATGTGCATGAACTCACCCCAGCGGCCGAGCTGCTGCATGGTGAGGGGAGAGTGGTCTCCACGGATGCCGGCTACCAAGGGATCGAGAAGCGACCTGAACTGCAGGGCTGGGCAGGGCAGGGCATCTGCTGTCGCGTTGCATTGGGCCAGGAAAGCGGCGCGCATGACCTGCTACGCCCGAGGGGCGCTTGAATGACCTCATCGAGAAGGCAAAGGCTCACATCCGCGCCAAGAAGACTCGACTGCGGGGCATGATCAAGAAGCGCTTCAAGGCCAATGCTCTGGCAGCACTATCAAGCCTAATTCATGGTGCGTCATGAGTTGCGATGCAAGGCATGATCCAAGGAGTGGTGTGCTCATTCGGGGCATAATCCATTCCATATCGCAAGATTAAGCGCCTAAAATAGTGAAATCAAGCTCACCAAGGATCGATCCTGCTCCAAAACAGCTCATCCCGGGCAAAAACTGCTGGCGCATCGTTTGCGGGTTTGCTATCCAGAGCCTCCCCAAGCCCCCGGCTGTGAGCCTGAATCTGAACCTGTGATCTATGCATGGAATCGGGGTGTAGAACTGGGGCCTGAGATCAGAGCCTTCGATCAAACCGATGATCTCATTATTCGATCAAGCCTGGGATCCATGTCTTCGCTCAAAGCTGGCATCCGGCCTTGGATCTGCCCTTGGATCTAGCCTGTAGATCTAGCCTGTAAATCTAGCCTGTAGATCTGATTCTGAGTTCTGAGCCTCGGCTCCGTGCCTTCACAGCCAACAAGGCCGAAGGTCCGCCACGAGACCCGCCGCCGAGGCCCGCCTAGCCTGAGTGGATGCAGCAGTCTTCCGGCGTCTCCCCCCAGCCCCGAGACTCCGGCACGGCGTCGACGGACCAGCTAAGCGGCCGCGCCTCTGCCGGGTGGAGGATGACCAGAGCAGACCCGGCCATGGAGACCCCGCCACTCACCGACAGGCTGCTGCGCAGCTGGCTGCGCTGCCGCCGCCGAGCCTGGCTCGACCGCCACGGCCCACCCGAAGCACGGCGTTGGAGTGCCCACCGCGCCCTCGCCCTCCAGGACCAGCTGCACAGTTTCCAGAGCCTGCTGCCCACCCGGCCGGCCCATGGAGAAGCCGCCTGCCGCGCCGGCGCTGAGGGCGTGGTGGGATTGCGCCTGCGCGGGGCCGGGCCGGAGGGGATTCGCCTGGAGGCCCATCCTCCCCTGCTGCTCCGGGTTGAGACCCCCAGCCGCTGGGGTGAGCACGCCTATCAACCCGTGCTGGTGCGCCAGGGCCGGCACCTCACCCGGGAACATCGCCTGGTGCTGGCCCTGTGGGGACGCTTGCTGGCCGCCGAGCAGGGTGCGGCGGTGCCCCAGGCCCTCGTGCTGGCCGGCGCGGGCCATCAGCTACAGCGGGAGTCCCTCAAGCTGGGCGGTGGCCTGCAGCAACAGCTGGAGGAGGTACTGCCCCGCCTGGCCCAGGAGCTGGAACCGGGCCGCCAGCCACCGCCGCTGGTGAACGACCGCAAGAAATGCACCCTCTGCAGCTGGCGCGGGCTCTGCGACCAGGAGGCCAGCGCCGAAGGCCACCTCAGCGAGGTGAGCGGCATCGGCGGCAAGCGACGTGACCTGCTGCTCAGCCTCGGTGTGACCAGCCTGGGCCAGCTGGCCGCCGCCGACCCGAAGGCCCTGGCCCAGGCCCTGGAGGAGCACGGGGAGCAGCACCGCGATGTGGCGGCCGAACTCGTGGCCCAGGCCCTGGTGCAGGCCGGCGGGGAACCGCGCCGCCGTGCTGCCGGCGATCCCCTTCCGGAGCTGAGCAACGCCCCCGGTGTGTTGCTCTACGACATCGAATCCGACCCCGATGCCCGCGATGATTTTCTGCATGGCCTGCTTCGGCTGAAGCGGCAGGCGGACGGGATCTGGCCCGACCCCCAAGCGGCGGCCGGAGCCCCCTTCCACCCCCTGCTCGCCCTCCAGGAGCATGGAGAGGGGCGGCTTTGGCAACGCCTGAGTGGCCTGCTGGAGCGCTACCCCGACTGGCCCCTGCTCCACTACGGCGAAACCGAGGCGATCAGCCTGCTGCGCCTGGCGGAACGGCAGGGAGCCAGCGAGGCCGAGCGGACCCGGCTGCGGCGGCGGATGGTCGATGTGCACCAGCGCCTCAAGCGGCACTGGCTACTGCCGGTGAACAGCTACGGCCTCAAGGCGGTGGCCTCCTGGCTGGGCTTCCGCTGGAGTCAGCGTGGCGTGGATGGGGCCCGTTGCCTGCTGTGGTGGCGGCAGTGGCGCCAGGATCGCCACCGCGAGGGAGTGCCGCCCCGACTGGCGGCCCAACCCCTGCTCCGGATCTTCCGCTACAACCGCGATGACAGCCTGGCCACCTGGGCGGTGACGCACTGGCTGCTGGAGCAGCAGGGGTCCACGGGTGGCGTCGGTGGTGGAACCCGCGACAGCGTGACCCCCGAGTCCGGCAGCCCGCCAGGTCGCTGATCGACCTGGAGCATCGAAGCGAAACCCCGCACCCTTCAGCGGCCGCCGGCGCCCACCGGCGGGTCCACGAAGGCTTCCGGCCGTGAGAGTTGCAGGGGCTGGGCCTGCGCGGCTGGCACCGGCGCACCCTCCTCGCCGGCAGGGTCCGTCACCGCCCAGAGGTGCTCCTGGTCGAGGGCGGCGCGCCGCACCAGGGCCAGGCCGATCCAGCCTTCGCCCCCCGGCAGGGCCAGTGCGCTGGTCACCAGACCGGCCCGCTGGCCTGCGTCATCGCGCAGGATGACGCCCGGAATCGGGGGGGAATCCTCCTGACCGGCGGTGGCCGGCAAGAACCAGCGCCGCAGCTGCTGCTTCACCCCGTCGTAGGTGGCGAGTCGGGCCAGGGTCTCCTGGCCCACGTAGCAGCCCTTGGCGAGGCTCACCCGATCAGCCAGACCGAGCTCGAAGGGATTGGTGTCGTCATTGATCTCCGCAGGCGCGGCCGGCAGCCCCAGCGCGATGCGACGGATCTGAACCTCCACGGCCGTGAGCGGCTCCAGAGCGGCCAGGTCCGCTGGCACGGGAGCCCCGGGGGGCACCAGCACTACCGAGCCGAAGCGCCAGCCCTCCCCACTCTCCAGGGGCTCCCAGGTCGGTGATGACGGAATGGCGAGCTCCCGATCCGGCCCCACCGGCTCCAGCCAGAGCGCGTCATCGAGCGAGCCGAGCTGCACCGAATCCGCCGGGAAGAGCACCCGATCCAGAGCGGTGCGCACGGCCGCAGCGTCGCCGGCGGTGATCACCAGCCAGGCTCCCTCGCCATCCACCAGCACTTCCGCCAGGGCCTTCAGCCGCGCCGTGGGCGAGATGCAACAAGTGCCGAGCCAGGCCCCAGGTTGGGCCAGCGCCAGATCCTGGCTGCTCTGACCATGGAGAAAACGGAGGGTGTCGGGTCCTTCCAGGCGCAGCAGAGCCACCGGCTGCTCCAGTCGGCGGGGACCGGCCGGCAGGGCATCGGACCAGCTCCAGGTGGTCGTCGCCAGGGGGGAGGAGGCAGAGGTCATCAGCTGGCGACGGTCAACGGGAATCAATCAACGGGACGTGATCAACGTGTTGCGATCAACGGGTTGCAATCAACGGGTCACGGTCCATGGATCGCGATCCATGAAAGGCGATTAGGAGTCGGCGGCCGGCTGGGCGGCGGAAACGCGGGCCACCTCCTCCAGCAGAAACAGGCTGCGCAACTCCAGCCCGGCGGCGGCCATCGCCTCGGCCCCACCCTCCTGACGATCAACGATCGCCACCACCCGATCCACCCGATAGCCGGCCTCCTGCAGCTGGGTCACGGCCTTGAGGGCCGAACCGCCGGTGGTCACCACGTCCTCCAGCACGGTGATGCGATCGCCGGGCTGAGGCAGGGGCCCCTCCAACCAGGCTCCGGTGCCGTGACCCTTGGCCTCCTTGCGAACGATCAGGGCATCCAGGGAGCGTCCCTCCAGGGCCGCCTGCAGGGCCACGGCACTCACCAGGGGATCGGCGCCGAGGGTGAGGCCAGCCACCGCCACCGCCTCGGGCTCCACCAGCTGAAGCAGCTCACGGCCCAGCAGGGCCAGGCCCACCCCGCTGAGGCTCACTGGTTTGCAGTTCACGTAATGGTCGCTCTGACGGCCGGAGGCCAGGGTGAACTGACCATGGCGGTAGGCGCGCTGGGCCAGCAGCTGCAACAGCAGACTGCGGCGCTCGGAAGGGCTGGCGGGGAGGGAGGGCATGGAGGGAATCTGGGGGCCGCTCAGGAGGGAAGGGTCGCGATCATGGTCAAGGTTGCTGGAGCTAGCCTTGGGGTCTGAACTGTTCTCTACCAGCCCGTCGCGAACCATTGGCATGAACCGTCCGATCCTGGCAGCGTTCCTATCCGGCACAGGCCTGGTGGCAGCCCTCGGCGCCGCCAGTCCAGCCCTGGCCGGACCGGTGGTCTGCACCACGACCCTGGAAGCACCGATCGCCGCGGCCGCCCCGGTGGAGTTGACCCGCTGCGGCCCCATCCAGACCGTGCCGGGACTAGTCACCCGCCGCTTTTACAGCTACTCAGCCCCTTTTGAACGGGGCATCGACATCACCCACCAGGTCACCGACATCCTCGGCATTGCGATGGGCGGTGGCGATGGCACCCGCGTGATGGGCTTCGGCTTCCCCGATCAGACAATCGTCTACGACGGTCTCGCCCTGCAGAACACCACGGCGGCCCTGCTGGAGGCCCAGAGCAGCGTCCTGCCGATCCGAACGGCTGACCTGAACTCCTGCTTCACCACGAGCATGTCGGATTTCGCCTGCAGCGGCAGACGCCTGGCCCCCAAAATCAGCGCCTACGGACTATCCGCTACCGATCCCTACGGCAGAGGGTCCTATGGCAACGCATTCATGGAGACAGGCAGTACGGTACGGGGCCTCTGGTGAAACCAGAGGTCGATGATCAAGGCCACCATCACCGATCGGGTGGCTTCAGGGATCGTCGAGCGGGGGTCTAGCAATCTGGTGAATGCAGCGGACTCATAATCCGCCTTAGGCGAGTTCGATCCTCGCGACCCCCATTCAGAATTCAACAACTGTGAAATCACGATTGAGCTCGATTGAGCTCGGTTGAGCTCGATCAGCCGGCGGAACCGGGGCAAATCGAGAACCAGGGGGCTGGATCACGAGCCTGCGCCACGCAGCGAAGAGGAGCCATGGGCCAACCACGGATGGCTCCATGGCTCCGGCGAATCACCTCAATCCTCCTCGTCGCTGCTGCCGGCGGGCACCAGGCGAATCTGCTTGCGACCGAGCTTGATCTCGAACTCATCGCCGGGCTTGAGGTCCAGCAGGGCGGTGTAGGCCTTGCCCACCAGCAGGTTGCCATTGCCTTGCACGGTGGCCACGTAGCTGAGCTTCCTGCCGCCCTTGCCGGTGGCACCCTTCCCACCACCTTCCCCGAGACTCACACCCTTGGCCTCGAGCAGAGCCTCATAGAAGGCGGTGAAATTCAAACGCTCAGCGCCATCCTTCTTGCTGCTCACATAACCACAGGCGCGAACCAGATCACTCTTGCTCGCCTCGCCGACCTCCTTGACCTTGGCGAGCAGTTCGGAACCAGTCAGCATGACTTCAATAGAGCGGACCCCAAGAAGATAACGGGTCAAGAGCGTCAGCGCACCCCCGCCTAGTCATGCACTGAAAAGCATGTGCCCTCAGGGCACCGTTCGGGGCGGTTCAAACAGCCAAGCCGGATGAGATTGCGGTTGGATGCACCTGGAGCACTCCTCCCCGGTTCCAACCCGCTGTGATAGCAGCCACCCGGGGCGGCCATACTGCCTCATCAGACCCTTTCCCCCACCATGCGGTACCTGGTGCTGGCGACGCTGCTGGCCCTGATGGCCTTCTTCGCCGCCGCCGAATTCGCCGTGATCCGACTGCGGCCCAGCCGGGTGCAGCAGCTGCAGGACGACGAGATCCCCGGGGCCCGCTCGGTGGCCCGCCTGCAGCAACGGCTGCGGGGCGTGCTGGTGGCCACCCAATTGGGGGCGGTGCTCGCCCTGCTGGCGGTGGGGTGGACCGGCAGGGGCCTGGCGGGCCAACTGGCCGCCACCCTGGCGGGGCGGCTGGGGCAGGCCTGGCTCGATGGAGTGGTGTTTCTGGTGCTGGTGCTGCTGGCCACGGTGGTGGGCGGCCTGCTGCCCAAGGCCTGGGTGCTGCACCGCCCCGAAGCATCAGCCCTGCAACTGGCCCCGCTGCTGGAATCGCTCACCCGCACACTGGCGCCGCTGCTGCTGCTGATCGAACGGATCACCGCCGTGCTGCTGCGGCTGCTGGGGCTGCCGCGCAACTGGGATGAGCTGGTGCCGGTGCTGTCGGCCGGCGAGCTGGAGACCCTGATTGAGAGCGGCGGGGTCACCGGTTTGATGCCGGACGAGCGCAGCATCCTCGAAGGCGTGTTCTCCCTGCGGGACACCCTGGTGCGGGAGGTGATGGTGCCCCGCTCCGGCATGGTGACCCTCGATCTGGATGTGCGCTTCGCCGAGATGATGGAGGCCGTGCATGCCAGCCAGCACGCCCGCTTCCCGGTGATCGGCACCTCCCTCGATGACGTGCGCGGCATGCTCGACCTGCGCCGTCTCGCCGAACCGATCGCTCGGGGTGAGCTCCGGCCCGAAACACCCCTGGCCCCCTACATGGTGCCGGTCGCCCAGGTGCAGGAAAGCACCTCCCTGGCCGACCTCCTCCCCCTGATCCGCAGCGGCCAACCGATGCTGGTGGTGGTGGATGAGCACGGCGGCACCGAGGGGCTGGTGACCGTGGCCGACCTCACCAGCGAGATCGTGGGCGAGGACGAGGATCCCCTTGAGGCCGCCCAAGACCTGGTGGCTCTGGTGGAAGGCGGCTGGTCGGCGGCGGGAGACCTAGAGATCTTCGAGCTCAACCGCCAGCTCGCCCTGCAGCTGCCCGAAGCCGAGGGGCACCACACCTTGGCGGGCTTCCTGCTGGAGCGCTTCCAGCACATCCCGATGCCGGGCGAAACCCTCGGCTGGAAGGGCAACCGCTACACCGTGCTGAGCATGGATGGACCCCGCATCGCACGGGTGCAAATCCTCCCCAGTAACGGTGAGGGAGGCTGATCACCGATAATCGGCTGAACCGCGCTCCCCTGCCATGAACCCTGTGCGTGTCGGGGTCATCGGCATCGGCAACATGGGCTGGCACCACGCCCGCGTGCTCAGCCTGCTGCGCGATGCGGAGCTGGTGGGGGTGGCTGATCCGGATGCGGGGCGGGGTGCCTTGGCCGTGGAGCAGTTCGGCTGCCGCTGGTTCCCGGATTACACCGAGCTGCTGGGCGAGGTGGAGGCCGTATGCATCGCGGTGCCCACCCTCCTGCATCACCGGGTCGGCATGGCCGCCCTGGAGGCAGGCGTGCACGTGCTGATCGAGAAGCCGATCGCCGCCACCCAGGAGGAGGCCACAGCCCTGATCCAGGCCGCCGAAACCGCCGGTCGACTGTTGCAGGTCGGGCACATCGAGCGCTTCAACCCCGCCTTCCGCGAACTGCTCAAGGTGGTGGCCGGCGAGGAGATCGTGGTGCTCGAAGCCCGTCGCCACAGCCCCAACCCCGACCGGGCCAACGATGTGTCGGTGGTGCTGGATCTGATGATCCACGACATCGACCTGGTGCTGGAGCTGGCCGGCGCCCCGGTGGTGCGCCTGGCCGCCGCAGGGGGCCGCAGCTCCGATGGCCCGATTGATTACGTGAACGCCACCCTGGCCTTCGCCAATGGCGTGGTGGCCAGCCTCACCGCCAGCAAGATGGCGCACCGCAAGGTGCGGCGGCTCTACACCCACTGCCGCAGCAGCCTGATGGAAACCGATTTCCTTAAGCACAACCTCCGCATCCACCGCCGCTCCACCGGCTCGGTGAGCGCCGATCACGGCGAGCTTGTGTATCGCAACGACGGCTTCATTGAGGAGGTGAGCACCACCTCGATCGAACCCCTCTACGCCGAGCTGGAGCACTTCCTCCAGTGCGTGCGGGGCGTGGAGAAGCCGGCGGTGGATGGCCTGCAGGCCTCGCGGGCCCTGCTGCTGGCGGATCTGATCGAGCAATGCGTGGAGCAGCCCAACCTCTGCATGGCACTGGACGCCCCGATCTGATCAGTGGTCAGGTCTGAGCAGCATTCAGCCAGCAAGACGAGCCCGGTGGGCCTCCGCCAGGTAGTCCTCCGTGCGGCTCAGAGCACCGGCCTCACACCGCGACCGGCTCGGTGAGCTGCTGCAGGGCCCGCAGCTGCCAGCGGCGGCAGGCCGCCGGGGAGGAGCGGTAAAACTGATCCCAGGCCTCGGCCTTGTGCAGGCCGTACTCCGAGGCGGGCACGCCCGGATGGCGCTCCTGCCAGCCCACCCGCACGGCGTGGCCGATCACCACATCGAGAGCCAGGTCGTCGTCGAACTGCACCTGGGGGTTGGCCGCCACGAAGGCCATCAGGGTCAGCAGGGCCTCGGTGCAGAGCTGCCGGTATTCGGAAGCCTCGATCTTGCCGAGCAACTGCTCGACCAAGGAGGCGAAGTTGCGTTCACCGGGGGTCTTCTCGCTCACCAGCGGGGCGCTCTCCAACCGGTTGCGGCGTTCGAGCTTGTCGCCGATCACCACGCCGCGGCAATGATGTAGCAGATCCCAGATGCCGGGATAGAAATCGCGGGGCACGCGCCCCAAGGCCCCGAGCCGCATGCGGTGCTGCAGCCAGCACTCACCCCGGGGCAGTTCATCAAGGGGATCGGGCACCGTCCAGCGAACGCGGCCGCGCAGATGCAGCTGCTCCTTGCGCTGCAGGGCCGCCCGGGCGTGATCCACGTCAGCAAGCAGGGTGCGAAGGCGGCGGCGGATCCCGTGGGGCGGCTGGCTGCAGAGGGCCTCGAAGGCATCACTGGGGCTGAGGTTCTCCTCAGCCGCCAGTTCGCCGGTGAGCAGCAGCAGCAATTGGCCGAGCTGCAGGGTGAGGGTGCCGCTAAGCAGATCCGGCTCCAACCGGACCAGGCCATCCACCGCCAGCAGCAGCTCCTGCTGCAGCATCCACTCGCGGCCATCCTCGCCGCTGAAGCGGCGGATCATGGCGGCGATCTTCTTGCTGCCCTGGGGCTGGCTGATCAACGATTCGTTCGTGTAGTTCCGGCCCACCACCACCTGCTTCTGGCGGACCAACAGATCGGTGAGGGCATCTTCGAGCTGGGGGTGCACCAGGCCCATGGCGCCGGCCACCCGCCGCACCACATTCCAGTCGGCCTCCTCGAGACCGCGGCGATACACCTCCTCCAGCAGGGCCATCACCAGCACCGGCGAGCGGCCCTGGGGGCCCTGCAGGCGGGCATGGGGACCGAGGCGCCGCGCCAGCAGCTCCAGCACCTCCGCCTGTTCCTGCAACGAGGTGCTTCGCCAGAGGCGCTCCACCAGGTCTGCCACGGAGTTGTCATCGAGCTCCTGCTCCTGACGGGCGGTGAGCGGCGCCCGGCTGGTGCTGGGGGGGAGGAGGGTCTGGATCCGGGGTCTGAGGTCACAGGCGGCCATGGCCTGAGGCGGCAGCTCCACCCAGCTCGCCTGACTCGCTAGCTCCTCGTGGCTGGCCAGCTGCACCGGCACCCCCTCCAGTGCGCCGCTGGCCAGCTGATGCCCCAGGGCCAGGAAAGCCTCCGGATCGCGCCGGAACGGTCCGGCCGGCACCGGCACCAGCAGCACCGGCAAACCGGGTCCCCGCCAATGGCGCTGGAGCAGCCGCAGTTCACTGGCCACCGCGTCGGCCAGCTGGTGGGGATCATCGGCGAGATAGAAGGTGTTGTCTTCGAGAACGGCCGGCAGGAAGGCAATCCGCTCGCCGCCATGGCGGTAGAGACGGGCGGTGGCCATGGTTTCCATCCGCACCGACGGATGGCCGGAGAGACCGAGACGCGGGTTGGCCCCCACGGCCGCCATCCGCACCGCGAGCTCACGGGAGCTGGCCAAGCGCAGCGGTGGATCGTCATCCGGCAGGGACGCCAAGGAGGCCAGCGGCACCCCTCCGCCCTCGGCGAACCCAGGGCCACCGGCCAGGGCGAAGGCGGGATCTTCCGCCGGCAGGCCCGCTTCCCGCAGGGCCAGGGCCACGCCTGAGTCGGCGGGGGCCAGGGCCACCAGCACCTCGGCGGTGCCCAGGGGGTTGCCGAGGCGGCGGCCGGTGGGGTCGAGGTCCTCCGGGGTGATCAGCCCCTCCAGCAGCAGATCCCCGAGCCAGGTGAGGCTCTGGGTCCAGAGCAGGGGCACGTTCTCGTTGGGAATGCGCGCCTGGCTGCCCGGATGACGCCGTTCGGCCTCCAGGGCCTCGGCGGGCACCAGGTAGAGCTCCGGCAGCAGGGGCACCCCCTCCACCAGCACGCTCACGTCGGCGAGGCGCTGGCGCCAGTGGCGAGCCTCCTCCCAGCGCTCTTCGCAGCAGGCGGTGACCAGCTCATAGGCCAGGAACAGCGGCCATTCGCACTCGATGTGCTCGAACTCGGCCAGCTCCTCCCGCTCGTAGTGCAGCCGGGTCACGTCCTCGTTCACGCACTGGTGACCGTCGCGGCGGAAGCGCTTGTAGCCGTAGCGGCCGCCCAGCTCGCGGCGGATCTTGTCGCGGGTGCGGGCCACCAGCTTCGGATCCTCCACCGCCCAGGCGGGGTAGCCGATCACCGCCAGGCAGGCGCTGTCGGCCTCCTTGCTGGCCGATTCGCGTGGCAGCAGGCTGCGCAAGGCGCGGCGCAGGCGCACGATCGCGTCGTGGGGGATGGTGAGGCAGCAGCTGCCATCGCCGTGGGGGCCGTAGAGATCGAGGCCCTCGAGGGCTTCCAGGGCGGCCTTCACCAGACCGATCGAACTGGCGTTGCGCTCCGGCAGGCCGTGGTTGCCCTTGTCGCCCCGCTCCCAGATGCCGTAATCGGCCACGCGATAGGCGCGGGCCACGTAATAGACGAGGTTCTGGATGAAATCGCGCTCATGGCTGGTCTGCACGATCACCAGCCCGGAGCGGGTGAGCTGGGCCAGCTGCAGCAGAAAGAGGGCCGTGGCGTCGAGCTGGAGGTGGCCCCAGCCGTCGTCAGGCACCACGGGCTCACCGGTGGCCGTATTGAACTTGGCGTGGATCGCGTCGAGGCGGTGCAGGCTGGTCTTGAAGCGCTCCACCTTGGCGGCCTGGCGCACCATGGCCGAGAGGAGGCCGCGCATCAGTTGCAGCACCCGCTGTTCCAGCTCAAAGGCGCGGCGGCAGGGCCCCCGCAGCCGGCGGTAGGCCAGGGAGAGGCCCCAGACGCACTGCACCGAGTAGACGCAGTCGCGCACCCAGGCGTCGCCGTAGTTGCCGTGCACGGTGTTGGCGGTGCTGGCCGGCAGGAGGCCGCTCACCGGGTGCTGGCGCTCCAGCACTACGGCATCGATCTGACGGTCGAGATCCTGGAGGCGGCGCCAGGCGGCGGTGGCGCTCAAAGGCTCGGGGGGCGGCCCGGAGGCCGGCGGGGAAGGTAAACCAGGAGCGGAGGAAGGAATGGCGGAACCGGGGAGGCTGGTGGCGAGTTGGCTAACCATCATCTTGGCGCGATTCCAGGCCATAGATTCTCTTCCGCAACCCCACCCCCCTCGGCAGCAACCGTGACGGCTCCGGTCCGCGCCCGCGTGCTAGGGGTGCCTGTAAACGTGTGCGGTGATGTCTTCGAGGCCGCTCTCGCCCTGCACGGCGAGGCTGCCGCCAGCCACCTCATCACGCGTCCATCCCCACAACCATCGCCGCATTCCGCAGCTGCGACGCGCGAAACCTCAACCGCTGCCAGCCCCCCTGAGACGCCCTTCACGATGCGGGGTGAGACGCCGTTAGAAGCAACTGCTGGGAACATCCCTGCATCCAACGCCGGGCCGACCGGTGGCCAGGTGGTGACCCTCAACGCCGAGATGACCATGGCGGCCCGGGCCAATCCCGAGCTGGGCGCCGTGATTGAGGCGGCCGAGCTGGTGATCCCCGATGGGGCCGGCGTGGTGTGGGCCCTGGGGCGCCAGGGGTTCCGGGTCCGCCGAGCGCCAGGCATTGAGCTGGCCCGGAGGTTGTTGGAGCACGCCGCCAGCCACCAGTGGCGGGTGGCCCTGGTGGGCGCCAGCCCCGAGGTGATGGACACCCTTGTGGGCCGGCTGCGGCGCGAACTGCCGGGCCTGGATCTGGTGATCGCCAGCCACGGCTATCTCCAGGCCGCCGAATGGCCCGAGCTGGAGCGGCGGCTGCTGGCGGCCCGGCCCGATCTGGTGCTGGCAGCCCTGGGCGTGCCTCGCCAGGAAACCTGGATCCGCGGCCTGGCCGGCCGCCGCAGCGGCCTCTGGATGGGCGTAGGCGGCAGCTTCGATGTCTGGGCCGGCACAAAGAAGCGCGCCCCGAAGTGGATGCGCGCCCTGCAGGTCGAATGGCTCTACCGGCTGGTGCAGGAACCGACCCGCTGGAGACGGATGATGGCCCTGCCGGAGTTTGCGGGGGCGGTGCTGCGGGACAAGAGGTGAAGCAGCGGGCTGAAGACAATCTCCGCAGACCTGAAGGCAATCTCCGCAGACCTGAAGGCAATCTCCGCAGACAAGAAAGTCAAGCCATGTCTTCATGGCTGGCTTGTGCCCGAATCAGCAACAAGGAATCTGCCGAACGACAGACCGCACAACGATGGGCGGTCTTTTCCGCCAAGTGCCTTACATTCATTTACCTGAAAAGGAAATCCAGTTGAGGATGGGTGAAGGGGGTCAGGAGGATGTAGCCCGGCACCGGGATCAGTTCCATCAGGCAGATCACCTACCCTCCCCATCAATCGATCTGCCCACCGACCACCCTCGACCGGCGGTTGCGAGCGGTCAACGCCTGGTGCGGGACCACGAGCTGCCTGAGGGAAAGATCGCTGGCCTGGAGCAGCTTTGCCTAGAACAAGGGGCTTCCCTGGCCCTCGGTTTGGCCAGCCTGGTGGGGGTGCTGCTGCAGCGCTACGCCCGCATCGATGCGGTGCCTTTGGCCCTGGCGAATGCTCCACTCCCCTGCCCAGA
>Ga0114972_10000904_pt1 | contig 22346 bp, 22 predicted proteins | sample M_140807_EF_Meta_FD_87354 | JGI IMG/M metagenome (GOLD analysis project Ga0114972, IMG submission 87354) | Freshwater microbial communities from Lake Montjoie, Canada to study carbon cycling - M_140807_EF_MetaG | ecosystem: Environmental > Aquatic > Freshwater > Lake | place: Lake Montjoie...
GGAGGCGCTCTCGGTGGCGCTGGATGAGGTGCGCTCCTACCGTCTGGTTGCCGACGAAGCGCAAGCGCTGCGTGAAGATGCCGAGGATGATGAGCATGATCTGCTGGTCGGCTCGCGTCACTTCGACCTCGGGTCACTGATTGAAGACGAGGCGATCATGGCCTTGCCGGCCGCGCCCAGGCATGACAATTGCACGGCGCCGATCGCGCTGGCGGAGTCATCGCAAGCGTCTGATTTGGGGGTGCCCGAGACGGAATCGAAGCCAGATGGTGGAGCCAATCCTTTTGCCGCGCTGGCAGCAATGCGGCGAAAGCCTGAGTGATTTTCCTCGCGCTGCGCTTTCTGCTATAGTCGTCGATTAACTTTTTGCAACGGAGACCACGCGATGGCCGTCCAGCAGAACAAAAAATCGCCGTCAAAGCGCGGTATGCACCGCTCACATGACTTCCTTTCCAAGCCGCCGATCGCTGTTGAGTCGACGACCGGTGAAGTGCACCTGCGTCACCACGTCAGCCCGAACGGCTTTTATCGTGGCCGCAAGGTCGTCAAGGTCAAGGCCGACGAGTAAGCAGGGCAACGGGCACTGAAGGCGGCGGGCAGGGTCCGATACGCATGATTTGCCCATACAGACGCCCATTCAGGCGCCCACATGGACGCCTACATGGACGCCCTCATGTACGTCCCTACGGACGCCTGCAAAGTCGCCCGATGAGTCCAATCCCGGGTTGACCCATGAGCGTGCGAATTGCCATCGATTGCATGGGCGGTGACCACGGTATACCGGTAACGGTCGCCGCGTCTTTGTCGTTCTTGTCTGCCTGCCCGGACGCCGAGCTGATTCTGGTCGGTCGGCAAGATGAGATCCGCGCCCATCTTGCAAGGATCGCCCCAGGCCAGCGCGCTGACACCGCTTTTGCCAAGGCCGAAGCGGGCGCGTCGAACGGCGCTCGTCTGGCGATTCATCACGCCAGCGAAGTCGTTGAGATGGACGAACCTGTCGCGCAAGCCCTTCGGGGCAAGCGCGATTCGTCCATGCGCGTGGCCATCGAACTGGTTCGAGACGGCAAGGCGGATGCCTGCATCAGCGCCGGCAACACCGGCGCATTGATGGCGATCTCCCGCTTCGTGCTGAAGATGATCGACGGGATCGAGCGTCCTGCGATCGCTGCGCCTCTGCCGAATCGGCAAGGCGGTCAGACCATGATGCTCGACCTTGGCGCGAATGTGGATTGCGAGGCCGAACACCTTCGCCAATTCGCGTTGATGGGATCTGCGCTGGTCTCGGCTCTCGATGGCACCGAGCGTCCCCGCGTGGGTCTGCTCAATATCGGCGAAGAGGTGATCAAGGGTAATGAAGTGGTCAAGCAGGCCGCTGAGCTCTTGCGCGCCAGCGGCCTGAATTTTATTGGCAATGTCGAAGGCAATGACCTCTTCTCCGGGACGGCGGATGTCGTGGTCTGCGACGGCTTTGTCGGCAATGTGGCCCTGAAGACCACCGAAGGTCTGGCCCAGATGCTGTCCGGTTTCATCCGCGAAGAGTTCACCCGTGGGCCGCTGTCCAAGGCGATTGCGCTGCTTGCATTTCCGGTGCTCAAGCGCTTCAAACAGCGGGTGGATCACCGTCGTTACAATGGCGCCAGCCTGATTGGTCTGCGTGGCATCGTGATCAAAAGTCACGGCTCATCGGATGCCTTCGGTTTCGAGCAGGCCATCCGTCGCGGGTATGATGCGTCCCGCAACGGGCTGCTCAAGCGAATCTCCGATGCCATGCCTCGAGTGAGTGTCACTGCATGACAGCGTTCAGGCGCAGCGGAATTCAGGCTTGTGCAGCCTGAGCCCTTCCTGAAAACCGACGTTTTTCTGACCGAGTCACCGCCCGTGATCGCCCAAGTCCCCGTCTATTCCCGAATCGTCGGTACCGGCAGTGCCTTGCCCGAGCGCTGCGTCGACAATGCCACGCTGTCTGCCGAGCTCGCCCTGCAGGGCGTCGAGACGTCTGACGACTGGATCGTTGCCCGCACCGGGATTCGCCAGCGCTATCTCGCCGCGCCGGATGTCAGCAGCTCGGTGCTCGGTGCACGAGCCGCCCGCGCTGCGCTTGCAGCCAGCGGAGTGGACGCGGCCCAGATCGACCTGATCATCGTGGCGACCTCCACGCCCGATTTCATCTTCCCAAGCACAGCCTGCCTGATTCAGCGTGAACTCGGGATCGCCGGTGGTGCCGCCTTCGATGTTCAGGCGGTCTGCTCGGGTTTCGTCTATGGGCTTGCGGTCGCAGACTCCATGATCCGCACCGGCGCTGCCCGGCACGCGCTGGTGATCGGTGCTGAGACCTTCTCCCGAATCCTCGACTGGCAGGATCGCGGCACCTGCGTGCTCTTTGGTGACGGTGCGGGCGCAGTGGTGCTGTCGGCCAGTGATAAACCCGGCATCCTGGCCTCCAGGCTGCACGCCGACGGTCGCCATGAGCCGATTCTTCGTACTGCAGGCAGCGTCTCGCATGGCCAGGTCATCGGTCATCCCTTTCTGACCATGGACGGACAGGCGGTCTTCAAGCTGGCGGTGAGCGTGCTGGACGAGGTCGCGCGCGAAACCGTTGCAGCGGCAGGCCTCGCGGTGAGCGACATCGACTGGCTTATCCCGCATCAGGCCAATGTCCGCATCCTGCAAGCCACCGGGCGCAAGCTGGGCATTTCGCCTGATCGCGTGGTGGTGACGGTTGATCAACATGCCAACACCTCGGCTGCATCCGTGCCGCTGGCGCTCGATGTGGCGGTTCGTGATGGTCGCATCCAGCCCGGACATCGCGTGATGCTGCAAGGCGTGGGCGGTGGCTTCGCCTGGGGCGCGGTGCTGGTTCAGTTCTGATCGGTCCTGATTCAATCAAGTCAAACATGAAGCTTGCATTTCTTTTCCCAGGCCAGGGCTCACAGGCTGTTGGCATGCTCGACTCGCTGGCGGCAATCCCCGCGGTGGCTGATCTGATTCGTACAGCCGATGAAGCGCTCGGTGAACCCTTGTCGCAACTGATTGCCCAGGGCCCGGCCGAGTCGCTGAGTCTGACGGTCAACACCCAGCCGGCGATGTTGCTTGCAGGCCTCGCGGCGCATCTGGCCTGGTGCCAGGCGGGTGGCGCGCAGGCGGTGGTCATGGCCGGGCACAGCCTCGGTGAGTACACCGCTCTGACCGCAGCGCAAGCCTTCGATCCAGCCGATGCGATCCGACTGGTTCGATTGAGAGCCCAGGCGATGCAGGAAGCGGTTCCGGTGGGGGCTGGCGGCATGGCTGCCATTCTGGGTCTGAGCGACGATCAGGTCCGCCAGGCCTGTCGCGAGGCAACTGAATCACTTGCAGCGCAGCCTTCATCGCATGCGGATGTTGCCGAAGTCGTCGAGCCCGCCAACTTCAACGCACCTTCGCAAGTGGTGATTGCCGGCAGCAAGCGCGCGGTCGAGCGCGCCTGTGAGGCGGCCAAAGCGCTCGGTGCCAAGCGGGCCTTGCCCCTGCCCGTGTCCGCGCCGTTTCATTCTTCTTTGCTGCGCCCGGCCGGCGATCGGCTGGCGGTCGCATTGGCTGCGAACCCGCCGCGCGCGCCTCGAATTCCGGTGATCAACAACGTCGATGTCGGCATGCCGACCGATCCATCGGCAATTATCGATGCGCTGGTGCGTCAATCATTCGGCCCGGTTCGCTGGGTCGAACTGGTCCAGGCCATCGAGGCGATGGGCGTGACCCATGTGATCGAATTCGGCCCGGGCAAGGTGCTGGGCGGGTTGGTCAAGCGCATCGCGCCGTCGCTGGGAGTTCACACCGTCTTTGATGCGGCCAGCCTGGAAGCCACCCTCAAGGAGCTGGCATGAGCGATTCAACTCTTCCGCTGAGCATGCGGGTGGCCCTGGTCACCGGCGCATCGCGCGGTATCGGCCATGCCATCGCCCTCGAACTGGGGCGTCTGGGTGCGACCGTCATCGGCACGGCCACCACGGAGTCTGGCGCGGAAGGCATCAGTGCTGCGCTGGCCCATGCCGGCTGTTCGGGTCGAGGGGCGGTGCTTGAGGTCGGCGATGCGCAGGCAATCGATGCGCTGATCGATGCCATCGGCAAGGCTGAGGGCGCGCCGCTGATCCTAGTCAACAACGCGGGCATCACCCGCGACAACCTCGCCCTGCGCATGAAGCCGCAGGAGTGGGAATCGGTCATCGACACCAATCTCTCAGCGGTTTTCAGGTTGTCCCAGGGCGTTTTGCGTGGCATGACCAAGGCTCGCTTCGGGCGCATCGTCAACGTCACTTCGGTGGTCGGATCCTCAGGCAATCCGGGCCAGGCCAACTACGCGGCCGCCAAGGCGGGTGTCGCCGGTATGACGCGCGCCCTGGCTCAGGAGATCGGCAGCCGTGGTATCACGGTCAATTGCGTGGCGCCCGGATTCATCGACACCGACATGACTCGCGCCCTGGCGTCGGAGCACACATCAGCCATGCTTGCGCGCATTCCGCTGGGCCGTTTCGGCGATGTCTCCGAGGTGGCTGCAGCGGTCGGATTTTTGTGTTCGCCTCAGGCGGCCTACATCACGGGCAGCACCTTGCATGTGAATGGCGGCCTCTACATGAGCTGAAGCGCAGGCCTGGACATCTGGCTTAAGTCTGGCGGCCTATTCAAAAGCCGGACAGTGTGATGCGGGGTGATAGAATCGCCCGCCAGTTTTATGACCGCAGCGCTTGTGCGTTGCGGGACCCAATCAAATAAAGGACAAGACATGAGCGACATCGAACAACGCGTCAAGAAAATCGTCGCCGAGCAACTCGGTGTGAACGAAGCCGAGATCAAGATCGAGTCATCGTTCGTCGATGACCTCGGCGCTGACTCGCTCGACACCGTCGAGCTGGTGATGGCGTTGGAAGACGAGTTCGAGACCGAGATTCCCGACGAAGAAGCCGAGAAGATCACCACCGTTCAGCAGGCCATCGACTACGTCAAGGCCCACCCGAAGTCGGCCTGATCCGCCTGATTCGAGACAGGGAGTTGCAGCGGGATGAGTCGAAGAAGAGTGGTCGTGACCGGTCTGGGTCTTGTATGCCCGGTTGGTAATGACGTCGCCACAGGATGGGACAACCTGATTGCCGGGCGCAGTGGCATCGGTCCCATCACGAAGTTCGATGCCAGTGCCTTCACATCCCGGATTGCCGGTGAGGTTCGGGGCTTCAACATCGAAGACTGGTTGCCTGCCAAAGAGGCCAGGCACTTCGACACCTTCATTCACTACGGGATTGCAGCCGCCTCGCAGGCCGTTCTGGACGCAGGATTGGCCGCTGATTCAGTCGATCCGGAGCGGGTCGGTGTGATTGTCGGTTCGGGTATCGGCGGCCTGCCGATGATCGAAGACAACCACACTGAGCTCGTTAACCGGGGCCCTCGCAGGGTCTCGCCGTTCTTCGTGCCGGGCTCGATCGTCAACATGATCTCCGGTCAGGTCTCGATCATGCACGGCTTCAAAGGCCCGAATTACGCTGTGGTGTCGGCCTGCACCACCGGCTTGCACTCGATTGGCGATGCCGGACGCCTGATTGAATATGGCGACGCCGATGTCATGGTCGCGGGCGGCGCGGAAGCCACTGTCTCGCCGCTGGGCATTGCCGGCTTTTGCTCGGCTCGGGCAATGTCGACCCGCAACGACGACCCGACCACCGCCAGCCGCCCCTGGGACCGTGATCGCGACGGTTTTGTACTGGGGGAAGGGGCTGGTGTGCTGGTCCTCGAGGAATACGAGCACGCACGGCGCCGCGGCGCCCGCATCTATGGGGAACTCGCCGGTTACGGGATGAGCGCCGATGCGCATCACATCACGGCCCCCGATCGGGACGGCCCGCGCCGCGGCATGATGGCTGCACTGCGGAATGCCGGTCTGAATGCGGACCAGATCCAGTACGTGAATGCCCACGGAACCTCCACGCCGCTGGGCGACAAGAACGAGACCGAGGCGATCAAGCTGGCATTCGGTGATCATGCCTCGAAGCTGGTCGTCAATTCCACGAAGTCCATGACGGGCCACCTGCTGGGGGCTGCCGGCGGCATCGAGTCAGTCTTCACGGTGCTGGCGGTGCATCACCAGGTCTCGCCTCCGACCATCAACATCTTCAATCAGGACCCGGAATGTGACCTGGACTACTGCGCCAACGAGGCGCGGCCCATGCACATCGATGTGGCCATGTCGAATTCATTCGGATTCGGCGGCACCAACGGCACCCTGGTCGTCAAGCGCCTGGCCTGAGTTCTCGTCGTTTCCCGGGGGACTGATGAGCCTTGCAGTCCGGATCGATTTATCCGCCTCAACCGGGTCGCGTCGCATCGCAGCAGCGACCTGGTCGCTGGCCAGTGCCGCACTGGCTCTGGTGGCATGGCAAATTGGCAGCGGTCCGTCGCTGCTTGTGCCTGACCCACAGTCGCCTCGCCTGGGTTTGGCCCTGCTACCGGCGCTGGGCTGCATCTGGGCGGCGTCGCTTGCGGCTTTCGCAGCGTTTGGCCTCGGTGGACGGTCGCCGGGTCACAACGGTGTGCTGCAGGTCGACGCATCCGGTGCAGCCTGTTGGCAGCCGCATGGCGGGCCGGTGGCGCTGCCGGTGGCTGTTCGCAGCATTGCGCACCTGCCGGGCTTGATTGTTCTGGTAATGGCCCAAGATGCGTCACCGGGTCTGCACCGACCGCGCGCGGCCGCATGCGCGCTGGTGGTGTCCATTCGGGATCTGGCGCCTGAAACCTGGCGCGGATTGAATCGCTGGCTGCTCTGGATTCAACGAGGCTGACCCTTTCAGTCAGCACCCGACATCGAACTTCACCTGTATGGCCAACATGAAACGACTGTATCTCGCCTGCTTGACCGCCCTGACACTGGCTTTCGGGCTGGGTGTGTCTGCACCGGCTGCTCATGCGCAGGCATCCCGTGAATTGCCCGATTTCGCTGACCTGGTCGAACGCACCGGGCCGGCGGTCGTCAATATCCGGACCACGTCCAAAGCACGCGGCAACGCGCCGGGGGCGGGCCCTCAAGTGCCTGAGGGCATGGACGACAGCGAACTCTACGATTTCTTTCGGCGCTTCATGCCGCCCCGCCAGGGGCCGGCCCCGCGTGGGCGAGGTGAAGGCGGCGGTGGTTCAGAGGTGCCCAGGGGTGTTGGCTCAGGCTTCATCATCAGCGCCGATGGCTTTCTGCTCACCAATCATCATGTGGTCGAGGGCGCCGACGAGATTTACGTGACCCTCACCGACAAGCGTGAATTCAAGGGCAAGTTGATCGGATCAGACCGTCGCACCGACGTCGCACTGGTCAAGATCGACAGCAATGGCCTGCCATCGCTTCGGATCGGCGATCCGGCTCGCCTGCGGGTCGGGGAGTGGGTGGTGGCCATTGGCTCGCCCTTCGGGCTGGACAACACCGTGACCGCAGGGATCGTCTCGGCCAAGGGCCGTGACACTGGTGATTACCTTCCGTTCATTCAGACCGATGTCGCAGTCAATCCAGGCAATTCAGGTGGTCCGCTGATCAACTTGCGCGGGGAGGTGGTCGGCATCAACTCCCAGATCTACAGCCGCACGGGCGGCTTCATGGGGATCTCCTTTGCCATCCCGATCGATGAAGCCATGCGGGTGGGCGATCAGCTTCGTGCAAGCGGTCGCGTGACCCGCGGCCGCATCGGAGTGGGCATTGCCGAGGTCACGAAAGATGTCGCCGAGCCGCTGGGCCTGCCTCGGGCGTCAGGCGCACTGGTGCGCAATGTTGAAACCGGCGGGCCAGCTGACAAGGCAGGCATCGAGGTGGGCGACATCATCCTGCGCTTTGACGGCAAGCCGATCGAGCGCTCCAGTGACCTGCCCAGACTGGTCGGTAACACCCGGCCGGGAAACAAGGTGCCGGTGACCGTCTGGCGTAAGGGCGCCAACCGTGAACTGTCCATCACGGTGGTCGAAATGCAGGCTGAAACCGCTGCCGCAGGGCAGGGGGCTCGGCCGCAGTCAGCCCCGAATCAGGGTTCTGCGGCTGCGGCCAATGTCATGGGTTTTGTGGTCTCGGACCTGTCTGAAGAGCGCAAGTCCCAGCTTCGCATCCGCAATGGGGTGCTGGTCGATTCGGTCGAAGGTCAGGCCGGGCGCGCCGGCATCCGCCAGGGCGATGTGATCCTGTCGATCAACAACCAGGACGTGACCGGGGCCCGGCAATTCAACGAAGTGGTTGCCAAGCTCGACCGCAGCAAGACGCATGTGATGCTGGTTCGCAGGGGCGACAGCGCCCAGTTCATTCCGATTCGCCCGATGGCTTCGGGTCAGTAGCCGACCCGGCCCGAGCCTGGCTGCTGATCGCGCGCTGCCCCAGCGGCGGCCCGCGATCAGCTATGATGACAGGCTGTCCTGCGCCTGTGCCCTTGCGCCTGCGCCGCCCTCTTGATGGCCATCCCTTGCGGCTGGCTCACCGGCACATCCGCCGTACCCCCGAACTGTGCTCAACATCCGAAATTTCTCGATTATCGCGCATATCGACCATGGCAAGTCGACCCTCGCCGATCGCCTGATCCAGCGCTGCGGTGGTCTGTCCGATCGGGAGATGGCAGAGCAGGTCCTTGATTCGATGGACCTCGAGCGCGAGCGCGGCATCACCATCAAAGCGCAGACGGCAGCACTGCGCTATGTGGCCCGAAGCGGCGAGATCTATCGGCTCAACCTGATCGATACCCCCGGCCATGTCGACTTTTCCTATGAGGTGAGTCGATCGCTGTCTGCCTGCGAAGGCGCGCTGCTGGTCGTGGATGCGTCGCAGGGCGTGGAGGCGCAGACGGTCGCCAACTGCTACACCGCAATCGAGCTGGGTGTTGAGGTGGTGCCGGTTCTGAACAAGATGGACTTGCCCCAGGCCAATCCCGATGGTGCCCGCGAGGAAATCGAGGAAGTCATCGGCATCGATGCCACCGACGCGATTCCCGCCAGCGCCAAGACCGGCATGGGCATCGACGACATCCTCGAGGCCATCGTCGCCCGCATCCCACCCCCGCAGGGCGACCCTCAGGCGCCGCTGCAGGCATTGCTGATCGACTCCTGGTTCGATAACTACGTGGGCGTCGTGATGCTCGTTCGGGTTGTCAACGGCACCTTGAAGCCCAAAGACAAGATCCGCCTGATGGCCAGCGGCGCCTCGGTGCTGTGTGAGCAGGTCGGTGTGTTCACCCCGAAGTCGACCCAGCGTGATTCACTGTCGGCTGGCGAGGTCGGTTTTGTCATTTCAGGGATCAAGGAGCTCAAGGCCGCCAAGGTGGGCGATACCCTCACCCTGGATCGGGCGCCGGCGCTGGCGCCGCTGGCCGGTTTCAAGGAGGTCAAGCCCTCGGTCTTTGCCGGTTTGTATCCGGTCGAAGCCAACCAGTACGAGTCGCTTCGCGATGCCCTCGAGAAGTTGCAGCTCAACGACGCGTCCCTGCAATTCGAGCCCGAGGTGTCGCAGGCGCTCGGCTTCGGCTTTCGATGCGGCTTTCTGGGCCTGCTGCACATGGACATCGTGCAGGAGCGCCTGGAGCGTGAATACGACATGGACCTCATCACCACGGCGCCGACCGTGGTCTATGAAGTCCTGATGCGGGACGGCACGGTGCTGCAGATCGAGAATCCGGCCAAGCTGCCCGATCTGGGCAAGGTCGAGGAAATCCGCGAGCCGGTTGTGTCGGTCACCGTGTTTGTGCCGCAGGAGTATGTCGGCGCGGTCATTACGCTGTGCACCAACAAGCGTGGTGTACAGACCAATCTGTCCTATCACGGCAAGCAGGTTCACCTGACCTACGACCTGCCGATGAATGAGATCGTGCTCGACTTCTTCGACAAGCTGAAATCGGTCTCACGCGGTTATGCCTCGATGGACTATGAGTTCAAGGAATACCGGGCAGCCGATGTCGTCAAGCTCGACCTGCTGGTCAATGGCGACAAGGTCGATGCCTTGTCCCTGATCGTCCACAGGGCCAACGCGCCCTATCGGGGACGTGACGTGGCGGCCAAAATGCGCGAGCTCATCCCGCGCCAGATGTATGACGTGGCCATTCAGGCGGCCATTGGCGGCAATGTCGTGGCACGTGAGAACGTCAAGGCCCTGCGAAAGAACGTGCTGGCTAAATGCTACGGGGGTGACATCACCCGCAAGAAGAAGCTGCTCGAGAAGCAGAAAGCCGGCAAGAAGCGCATGAAGCAGGTCGGAACGGTCGAAATACCGCAGGAAGCGTTCCTTGCGGTGCTGCAGGTCGACGATCGCTGAACATGCGCTTCGTTTTTTTCCCAACCGCACTCGAGGTCAGATGAATTTCGCCCTGATCCTGTTTGTCCTCTTGCTGGTCTCGGCCGTCGCCTGGATCATCGACTTGGTCTTTCTGGCACCCGCCCGTCGGCGTGCAGGCCGCATCGAGCGGCCGATCTGGCTGGAATACACCGCCGGACTGTTCCCGGTGATCGCAGTGGTGTTCCTGCTGCGCTCCTTCCTGTTTGAGCCCTTCAAGATTCCGTCCGGATCGATGGTGCCGACGCTGCTGGTGGGCGACCTCATCCTGGTCAACAAGTTCACCTATGGCATCCGTCTGCCGGTGATCCATACCAAGGTGATGAGTCTGAATGAGCCCCAGCGCGGCGAGGTGATGGTCTTTCGCTTTCCGAAGGACCCCTCGGTCGATTACATCAAGCGGGTGGTCGCCATTCCGGGTGATCGGATCCAGTTCGAGAACAACCGTGTGACCATCAATGGCACGCCCGCTCCCATGAAAGATGCCGGCGAGTTCTATGACAGCGAGCGCCTGGTCTACTATCGTCAATATTCAGAGAAGTTGGGAGAAATCGAGCATAAGCTGTTGACAGAATTGGATAAACCGTCTTTCATCTCGGGTGTCGATCCATTCCCGTACAGGGACCAGTGCAGCTACGGCAGAGCCGGTTTGAGCTGCACAGTTCCCTCCGGCCATTATTTTGTGATGGGCGACAACCGTGAAAACAGCCTCGACAGCCGCTATTGGGGATTCGTTCCGGAGCAGAACATCGTGGGTAAGGCTTTCTTTATCTGGATGAATTTCGGCGATATCAGCCGCATCGGGCGGTTCCAGTGAATCCGACGCCTCGGCTGTCGCGCATCCGGCCCCACTATCGCCAGCAGGCCGGCCTGAGCCTGCTCGGACTGATCTTTCTGGGGGTTGTCCTCACCTTCGGCGCCATGCTGACCATGCGCCTGTACCCAACGGTCAGCGAGTTCATGATGATCAAGCGGGCGGTGACCAAGGCGCGCAACGATGGCATGGACCCGCCCTCGATCCGCGCTTCCTTCGACCGCACCGCAGCCATCGACGACATCAGCTCGATCAATGGCAAGGATCTGCAGATCACGTCTGCGCCGGGCGGTGGCTATCGGGTCGAGTTCGCCTACGAAAAGCGCATCCCCTTGTTTGGCCCAGCCAGCCTCGTTCTCGATTACCGCGGTGACGCCGGCGCCGGCCTCAAGGACGTGCGTTGAGTCGATGTTCACCAGCGCTTCCGTGCCGGTCATGAGCAGTTCGCAGGGCAGCCCTGTCTCGCCGCTCGCACAGCTTCAGGAACGGCTCGGCTACCACTTCCGGACTGAATCTCTCCTCAGGCAGGCCCTGACCCATCGCAGTCACGGTGCAACCCACAACGAGCGCCTGGAGTTCCTTGGGGACAGCGTCTTGAATTGTGCGGTCGCAGCCATCCTCTATCAGCGCTTCGGCAAGATCGATGAAGGTGATTTGTCTCGAGTGCGGGCCAACCTGGTCAAGCAGCAATCCCTCTTCGAGATCGCCCAGCGGCTCGAACTCAGCTCGGGCCTGTTGCTCGGCGAGGGCGAACTCAAGAGCGGCGGCATACGACGCCCCTCGATCCTTGCCGATGCCCTCGAGGCGATTTTTGGCGCCGTGATGCTCGACGGCGGGTTTGATGCGGCCCATCAGGTCATCGATCGGCTCTATGACCCGATTCTGCGCAACGTCGACCCGCACACCCTGGGCAAGGACGCCAAGACCCTGCTTCAAGAGTGGCTGCAAAGCCGCAAGATTCCGCTGCCGGTCTACGCGGTGGTGGCCACCCATGGCGCAGCGCACAATCAGCTCTTCGAGGTGGAATGCGCCGTGCCCAAGCTGTCGATTCAGGTTCTGGGCAGTGGCAGCAGCCGACGTGCCGCCGAGCAGGCAGCGGCCACCCGCGCGCTCGAGCAAGCTCAGGCTCTGGTGCCGACCACGCCTCGCAGGCCCCGGCGCAGTGCCACGCCTGACACCCCCGTTCAGAGCCCGAACCGCAGCAACGATGTCGCACGCGCCTGAGGAATCCGCCCACCGCTGCGGCTACATCGCGATCATCGGACGACCGAATGTCGGCAAATCAACCTTGCTGAATCGTCTGGTCGGAGAAAAACTGAGCATCACGTCTGCGAAAGCGCAGACCACCCGGCATCGGATCGTTGGCGTCGTGACCCGGCCAGGCGTTCAGTTCCTCTTGCTCGATACGCCCGGATTTCAAACCCGGAACCGAGGTGCCCTCAACCGGGTGCTTAATCGGACCGCCTCTCAGGCGGCGCTCGAGGCGGATGTCGTCGTGCTGGTGATCGATGCGCATGCCTGGACCGAAGCCGATGCTCAGGCTTTGAAGCTGGTGCCGCCCGGTTGTCCCGTGGTGATCGCCTTGAACAAGGTCGATGCACTCGATGATCGCAACCGTCTGTTGCCCTTGCTGGCCAGGCTTGGGGAATTGCCCGGTGTGAGCGCGCTCGTGCCGATCAGCGCCCGCACCGGCCGACAGATCGATGATCTGCTGTCCGAATGTGCTCAGCACCTGCCCTTGGGCGATCCCCAGTTCGAGGCAGATGCCTTCACCGATCGCAGCGAGCGGTTCCTGGCGGCCGAGGCGATCCGCGAAAAGATGTTTCGCCTGCTCGGAGACGAATTGCCCTACCAGAGCACGGTACAGATCGAAAAATTCGAGGAGTTACCGAATCTGCGTCGGATTTTTGCGGCGGTCGTGGTCGAGCGGGATGCACAAAAGCCGATCGTGCTGGGCGCTGCCGGTGACCGGATCAAACGGATTTCCAGTGAAGCACGGCAAGACCTCGAGCGACTCTTCGGTATGCCGGTCTACCTCGAGGTCTGGGTCAAAGTCAGGGGCGGCTGGTCTGACAACGAGCAGCGCCTGAAATCCTATGGATACGAGTGAGGCGGCGGGCAGCGCTGGCCTTGCGAACCCGGCTGCATCTCGCACGCGTGCTGCCGGCCGGGCGGCGCTTCGAATTCATGATGAGCCGGCTTTCGTGCTGCACACCACGGCTTGGCGCGAAACCAGTCTGATTGTCGACCTGCTGACGAGAAACCACGGCCGGATTGCCTGTGTCGCCAAGGGCGCCAAGCGGCCCCAATCGGCGCTGCGTGGGGTGCTTCAGTCCTTCCAGCCCTTGCAGGCCAGTTTCTCAGGCAAGCATGAGCTGCGCACACTCACCGCTGCGCATTGGCTCGGGGGGATGCCCAGACCGCAGGGCGATGCGCTGCTGTGTGCCTTCTACCTCAATGAATTGCTGGTGAGACTGCTGCCACGCGATGATCCGCATCCGTCGCTGTTCGATGCCTATGCCAGGGCGCTGTTGTCGCTGTCGATGGGCGACCCCTTCGAGGCCAGCCTGCGTCGATTCGAGTGGCAATTGCTTCGCGAGATCGGCTATGCGCTCGACTTGTCTCAGGATGCCGATGATCAAGCGGTGAGTGCTGAGAGCCGCTATGGCCTGTTGCCGGGGCGTGGCTTCATCCTCTCCGACGGTTCCGATCCAGGCGAATATCACGGCACCACGCTGCTCGACATTGCCTGCGAGCGGTACGATTCACCCCGGACACTGTCCGAATCGAAGCGGCTGACCCGCACACTGCTGGCGCGCCACCTGGATGGTCAGGTGCTCAGGACTCGCCAGATTCTCATTGACCTGCAAAAGCTCTGACTCACCCGACTCCATGATCGAACTCGGTGTAAACATCGACCATGTCGCAAGCGTGCGCCAAGCCCGCCGCACCTACGAACCCGACCCGGTCTGGGCCGCGGTCGAGGCCCATCTGGGCGGGGCGGATGGCATCACGGTCCACCTGCGCGAGGACCGCCGGCATATCAATGATGAGGATGTGCGTCGCCTGCGTGAACTGACCCACATCAAACTGAACCTGGAGATGGCGGCCACTGATGAGATGGTCGGCATTGCCTGCGGTATCCGTCCGCAAATGGCGATGCTGGTTCCAGAAGGCCGCCATGAGGTCACCACCGAGGGTGGGCTCGATGTCCATGGCCAGCGCGATCGTATCCGTGACGTGGTTGCCCGGCTCAGTGATGCCGGCATCATGACCAGCGTCTTCATCGACGCCGAATTGCAGCAGGTCGAGGCAGCGGCCGCAGTCGGTGCCCGGGTCTGCGAAGTCCACACCGGACCCTATGCGCACGCCTTCTTCGAAGGCGGCCGGGACGCCGACAGCCAGGCTGCACAAACTGAACTGGCCCGAATCGCGGTCGCCGGCCGGGCGATCATCGATGCCGGCATGCGCTTCAATGCCGGTCACGCCCTGAATTACGTGAATGTCCAGCCCGTGGCTGCGCTTGCGGGAGTGCGAGAGCTTCATATCGGTCATGCGATCGTCTCGCGCGCAGTCTTCATCGGCATGCGTGAAGCGGTGCGCGAGATGAAGCGCCTGATCCGCGAGGCTGCCTCGGGCACCGCCGCGCACCACTGAGCCCGATTCGGAGGCTGGCTTGATCTACGGCATTGGAACCGACATCGTCCTGATCGAGCGCATCCGCACGCTTCAGGCGCGATGGGGCCCGCGATTCGCGCGTCGGGTGCTCGGGCCGGATGAGCTGATCGAATATGAACGCCGGCATTCGCGTGGCACACCGGGTCCGGAGCGGGCAGCCCGCTATCTGGCCAAGCGGTTTGCAGCCAAGGAAGCCTTTTCCAAGGCGATCGGGCTTGGGCTGCGCGGGCCGATGACGCTGCTGTCCTTGCAGGTGCTCAATGATCGTCGCGGCAAGCCGATTGCCGTGCCGCGCAAGGCGCTTGAACCCTGGCTTCGCGAGCGAGGGCTGGTGGCCCATGTGTCGATTTCGGACGAGCTCGACAGTGCGCTGGCCTTTGTCGTGGTCGAGCAGCGCGATGAGCGCTGAGGCCTTCGACATCAAGGCCTATCTGGCCTCGCTGCCCAATCGTCCCGGCGTCTATCGCATGCTTGCGCAAGACGGGGCGCTGCTCTATGTGGGCAAGGCGCGCGACCTCAAAAAGCGGGTCTCATCGTATTTTCAGAAAACCCAGCCGAGTCCGCGCATTGCCCACATGGTGGCGCGAATCGTGAGTATCGAGACCACGGTCACCGGTTCCGAGGCCGAAGCGCTGCTGCTCGAAAACAACCTCATCAAGACCCAGAATCCTCGCTACAACATCCTGTTTCGTGACGACAAGACGTATCCCTTCCTGAAGTTCAGTGGGCACCGCTTTGCGCGCATCGCCTATTACCGCGGCAACACTGACAAGCGCAGCCAATTCTTTGGCCCGTATCCAAGCGCCTGGGCGGTCAAGGAGAGCATCCAGGTTCTGCAGAAGGTGTTTCGTCTGAGAACCTGCGAGGACTCGGTATTTTCCAACCGCTCGCGGCCCTGTCTGCTGAATCAGATCGGCCGGTGCAGCGCGCCCTGTGTGGGTCTTATCGATGAGGCCGGCTATCGCAGCGATGTCGATGCCGCGATGCGATTCCTGCGTGGCGGCCACCAGGAGGTGCTCCAGGACTTCGAGGCGCGCATGCATGAGGCTGCGCATGACCTGCGGTTCGAGGAGGCTGCGGTTCTGCGCAACCGGATGACCGCGCTGTCACGGATCCTGCACCAGCAGACGATGGAGACCGGAACCGATGTCGATGTCGACATCATCGCTGTACAGGCTGGAGCCGGGCGGATCTGCGTGAACCTGGCGATGGTCCGCGGCGGGCGCCACCTTGGGGATCGGGCGCATTTCCCGGTGCAGGTGGATGCGCTGGATGATCAGGTGCCGGCTGAGGTGCTGGAGGCCTTCGTTTCACAGCACTATGCCGAGGGCGAGGTGCCACCGGTCATCGTGTGTGCGATCGAGCCGGCCTCGCCCGATGCGCTGGCGCTGTTGCAGGCGCGATGCGGACATGCGGTCAGCTGGGTGCGGCAGCCCTCGGGGGCACGGCGGCGCTGGCTTGAACAGGCGCAGCAAAATGCCGGCATCGCGTTGGCGCGTGTGCTGGCTCAGGAGGGCTCGCAACAGGGGCGCACCCGCTTCCTGGCCGAGGTGCTGGGGCTGGATGAAACCGACCTGGAGAGCGTGAGAATCGAATGCTTCGACATCAGCCACACCATGGGCGAAGCCACTCAGGCCTCCTGCGTGGTCTACCACCATCATGATCTGCAGCGGGGTGAATACCGTCGATTCAATATCGACGATGTGACCCCGGGTGACGACTATGCCGCCATGCGCCAGGTTCTCACGCGGCGCTATGGTCGACTCGCTGAAGCCTCCGTGTCTGGCGATAACACGGGCAAGCAGACACACGCGCCGAATGATTCGCAGGGCCAGGGCGTCATGCCGACGGTTGTGCTGATCGATGGTGGCAAAGGCCAGGTCGAGGTTGCACGACAGGTGTTCGAAGATTTCGGTTTCGATCCTTCGATCATCGTCGGTGTGGCTAAAGGCGAGGGCCGCAAGGTGGGGCTGGAGACGCTGGTGTTTGCCGATGGACGCGAGCCTGCTGTGCTGGGCAGTGACTCTGCTGCACTGATGCTCATTGCGCAGATTCGTGATGAGGCGCATCGGTTTGCGATCACCGGAATGCGCGCTCGACGCGCCAAGACCCGCAATACCTCTCGCCTCGAGGACATCGACGGGGTCGGCCCCAAGAAGCGTCAGCGGCTGCTGGCGCGATTCGGTGGTCTGCGTGGCATCATGGCGGCCAGCGTCGAGGATCTGGCCACAGTCGAGGGCATTTCCCGGGCGCTTGCCGAAGACATCTACAAGCGCCTGCACTGATGCGGTGGAACCTGCCCAATACCCTGACCTGGCTTCGGATGCTCGCCATTCCGTTGCTGGTGGCCGTTTATCTGGTGCCCGGAGATTGGCTCACCGCGCAGAGTCGCAATCTGCTGGGAACCATTCTTTTCGTGGCTGCGGCGGTCACCGACTGGGTTGACGGATGGTTGGCGCGCAAGCTCGGCCAGGAGTCGGCGTTCGGGGCTTTTCTCGATCCGGTCGCAGACAAGCTGCTGGTCTGTGCAGCACTGGTGCTTCTGCTGGAGATGAACCGGGTGGGTGCCCTGGTAGCGATCATCATCATCGGTCGCGAGATCACCATCTCGGCGCTCCGGGAGTGGATGGCCTCAGCCGGTGCCCGAGCCAGTGTGGCGGTGCATTCGCTGGGCAAGCTCAAGACGGTGGCGCAACTGGTGGCCATCCCGATGCTGCTCTATCACCACCCGCTGGGCGGTGTTATTCCTGTTCAGGAAATCGGGACCGTGCTCATCTGGGTGGCAGCCGTGCTCACCTTGTGGTCGATGGTGTACTACCTTCGACAGGCTTGGCCTCACCTTCGTGATGCGACCTGATTGCCCTTGACCTGAGCAATCTCTGGATTTTGACTTCGCCGTGAAACCTGCTATGATCCGCTTTCTGTGCAGTCGTTGATCATGCAATTGCAGTTGATCCGCTGACTGTGATGCGGGAGTAGCTCAGTTGGTAGAGCGCAACCTTGCCAAGGTTGAGGTCGAGAGTTCGAGACTCTTCTCCCGCTCCAACATTTGAAAGGGAAGCTTATTCGGGCTTCCCTTTTTGATTTGAGTCGATTGACCTGACTCGATTTCCATCGGCGCGATGGCAGAGTGGTTATGCAGCGGCCTGCAAAGCCGTGTACGTCGGTTCGATTCCGGCTCGCGCCTCCAGTGCTTGAGTATCCACCTCGGTTTGTTTCATTGACAGCCTTCGGCTGTCCGCTGAATATCGGCCAATCAGCAGCGTGCGCCCAATGAACTGATGCACGCGCATCAGAGACCATTGAGGAACCGATTGAAAGCGCCAGAACTGCAATTCGGGCTGGATGATCGCCCTGGAATTTGGGTCACGCTCGGCAGCGCAATTCAGCACATCATGCTCGGGCTCGTCACCCTGACATTCCCCTTGCTGATCATCAACGAGATTTATCCCGCCTCGATGCTGCCGCCTGATCAGGTTTATACCCTGATGGCTGCATCGTTTGTCGCGCTGGGTGTTGCAACCCTGCTCCAGGGGGGGCTTTTCAAAGGGATTGGGTCAGGCTTTCTGGCTCCGTCGGTCTTTACCGCAGCCTACCTGCCATCGAGTATCGAGGCAGCCCACGCCGGCGGACTCGGCCTGGTGTTCGGCATGACGATGTTTGCTGGCTGCCTTGAGATTTTTCTGGCCTTCGTGATCCGCCGGTTCCCGCAACTGTTTCCACCCGAGGTGGCCGGGTTCGTGGTGATGTTCGTCGGGCTGATTCTCGCGACGGTCTCCATGCGGCTGATATTCGGCCTGTCGACTTCGGGCCGTCTTGATGCGAATCATGAATCATCCGCACCGCTTGCTGCGATCGTCTGTGTCATTACGATCGTGACCTCGATCTGGTTTACTGGATCGATTCGTGCGTTTGGCGTGATCATCAGCCTCGTGATTGCAGTGCTGGTCGGCTATCTCGGCGATTTTCTTCCGCCTGCAACCCTGCACAATCCTGCGCTCGCCGGTTCATTGAGCTGGCCGATCGCAATGCCAACCTTCGATGTTGCATTCGTTCCGTCCTTTGCGGCTTGTGCTCTGGCGTCCGCCTTGCGTTCGATGGCAGATATCACCACGTGCCAGCGCATCAACGACAGCCAGTGGCGCAGGCCCGAACGAAACTCCATTCACCGAGGCGTGATTGCAGGCGGAATGGGCAATGTCTTTGCTGGGTTGGTCGGGACTGCGGGAATGAATACCTATTCCGGTTCGATTGGTCTGTCGGCTGCGACCGGAATCACGTCCCGTCGGGTAGCGTACGCGGTGGGAATCCTGTGGATCGTCCTGGCCGTGATTCCCGGCGTGCCCCAGGCCATGGCGCTGATTCCGCGTTCCATCCTGGGCGGCGCACTGCTGTTTACCTCGTGCTTTATTGTTTTCAACGGCATTCAGATCATTGCCGATCGAGTACTCGACAATCGTAAAATCATTGCGCTGGGCATGGGCCTGTTTGTCGGCATGAGCCATATGGTCTACCCGGACATTTTCAAGAATGTCCCCAGTGCACTGTCATCACTTGTGCAATCCGATTTGACCTTGGCAACCGTGGTCGCGCTTTTGTTGAATCTGGTTTTCAGGTTCGGCGCGACCCGAAACGCCTCGATCAGTATCCCTGTCGATGCCGAGCGTTATGATCTGGCTAGCCGGTTCCTGCAAATGACGGGTGCAGCCTGGGGAACGCGTCAGGAGCCGATGTGGCGTTCGGTTGCTGCAGCCACCGAGTTCCTCGAAATGGGGCCCAATCTGGTATCGCCGGGCACAGCTGTCGAGGTGTCGATGTCATGCGACGATCAACTCCTGAAACTCAGGATCAGCTATTCAGGACAGTCCATTGATGCGAATCCTGCCGATCTGGACCTTGAGGACCTGGATTCAGGCGAATTCGGGCAGAGTCGATTTGCCAGAGCCTTGATGACCCGTTTGTGCGACGACTTCAAGGTTTCCGAACACAATGACCGTCGCGTCTTGGAGTTGACGTTCCGACAATAGTCAGTATTGCGGCAACAGCGAGACCGACTGGTAGAAAATCAAGCCCCGATGACGAAATCGGTAGACGTAGCGGACTTAAAATCCGCAGCCGCAAGGCGTGCGGGTTCGATTCCCGCTCGGGGCACCAGCAAATCAGACTAATTGACTATTGTCACGGCTGATAATCCCTGGCTATAATGCACGACACCCAAACGGATTAGCCATGACCATGAATAAACTTCAAGATCTCCTCGCCCAGCGGGAAGCACTCGACAAGCAGATCGCTGAAACCCGAAAAACTGAAACCCGGGAAGCCATCAATACCATTCAAAGTCTGGTCGCTCAGTTCAATCTGACTCAGGCGGATGTTTTTGGTTCTGGTCGCCCTGAAAAACAGGACAAGCGTTCCGGTCGAAAGGTTGCCCCAAAATATCGTGATCCGGCGACCGGAAAGACCTGGACAGGCCGCGGTCGCGCCCCCACCTGGCTGGAAGGCAAAGACAAGGAAAAGTTTCTGATCGCCTGATAGTGATTTGAAAAATAAAGGCCCGCCCATGCGGGCTTTTATTTTTTATCGGGTCGGCTTGTGATCAATCTCGAAACCGAAGGCCAGACAGTTTCCAGAAGCAGGGGTTGAGCCTGCTCGGTCGGATGAATCCGGTCGGCTTGAAAATAGTCCAGTCGATTGCCGATCGGCTCCAGGAAAAACGGCACCAGTGCCGCTTTTTCAGCGGCAGCAACCGATCGATAGATGCCTGAAAACGCCTCTGAATAGGCCTGTCCGTAGTTGGGCGGCATTTGCATTCCCAGCAGCAGCGGTTTTGCGCCGGCATTCCGAGCGAGTCGAGTCATTTCAGCCAGATTGGATTCAGTGCTGGAAATCGGCAGGCCTCGCAGCGCATCATTGCCACCGAGTTCAATGATGACGATCGCCGGTTGATGTTTTGTCAGCAGATTGGGCAAGCGGGTTTTTCCACCGGACGTGGTTTCGCCGCTGATGCTGGCATTCACCACGTCAGCCGGATGACCGTCCCGCTTGAGCCTGCTGGCCATCAGGCTGACCCATCCACTGCCTCTGGGCAGTCCGTATTCGGCAGACAGGCTGTCGCCCAGCACCAAGATGGTCATGGGCTGACGCGGGACCTTCGCGTTTGCGTCTTTGACAGCCGCCGAGGTTTGCGCCGGCGCATGATGTGCCCAGCTCAGGAGCAAGCAGGCGATTGCCAACCCGGTCGTCGACCTCAGGACAGCTACACTGCGCGCCATGAATGCGATCACGGTTGAACACCTGAGCAAGAAAGTGCCGGATGCCGGCGGATGGCTGACGATTCTGGATGACGTCGGATTCACGGTTGCGGCCGGGGAAACGGTTGCGATTGTGGGGGCGTCTGGCTCAGGCAAGTCGACCTTGCTGGGATTGCTGGCCGGGCTCGATTTGCCCACCGAGGGTCGCATCATCGCATCCGGCCAGGATCTCTTCGAGATGGATGAAGATCAGCGGGCCCGATGGCGTGCTGGCCATGTCGGGTTCGTGTTCCAGTCTTTCCAGCTGCTGCCTCAGATGACCGCGCTTGAAAACGTCATGCTGCCACTGGAGCTGGCCGGCGCAGCGAACCCCTCAGAACGCAGTCGAGAACTGCTCGAGCGGGTTGGCCTGGGCAATCGCCTGGGCCACTACCCGCGGACGCTGTCTGGGGGTGAGCAACAACGGGTCGCGCTGGCGCGTGCGTTTTCGCCGAATCCGCCGCTGCTTCTGGCCGATGAGCCCACCGGCAGCCTCGACCATGCCACCGGAGAACGAATCATCAATCTGCTGTTCGAGCTCAACCGGGAATCCGGCGCCACCCTGATTCTGGTCACCCATGATCAGGCGCTGGCGAGCCGTTGCGGGCGGGTCCTGACCCTCAGGAATGGTCGCTTGCTGAATGATTCGCAGGTACAGCCCGGGCAGGCGACATCAGGCGATTGATCGTCTGGCGGATTGCGCTCGCCAGATGTGAGGCTGGCAGTCCGATACCGCTGGCCCATTGCGCTTGCTGTGCGAGCTCATCGCCGGCGGCGCCATGCAGCCAAACCCCCAGTCTGGCTGCAAGCTCGGGCGCAAGGCCCTGAGCCAGCAGGCCACCGATCACGCCGGCGAGTACATCGCCTGTGCCTGCGGTGGCCAGGATCGGCCCTCCGCTGGCATTGACCGACCACTCGCCAGTCGGGGAGGCGATCAGACTGCCTGCGCCTTTGAGGACCACGATCGCTTGGGCGCGTCGCGCCAGTTCACACGCAGCACGCAATCGATCGCCTTGAATCCGCGCGGTGTTGCAAGCCAGCAGTCGTGCGGCCTCCAGTGGGTGCGGGGTCAGGACGGTGTTTCGTGTGTCACGGGACCGTTCCTTGAGCGCGGCCATCAGGCGCGCATCGCTGGCAATCAGGTTCAGTGCATCGGCATCCAGGACGAGCGGCGCTGAATGCGCAAGGGTTGCACTCAGCTTGTGATGTCCATCGGGCCCGGTTCCCAGCCCGCAGCCGATCACAATGGCGTGGGCACGGCCCA
>Ga0114972_10000906_pt1 | contig 22343 bp, 22 predicted proteins | sample M_140807_EF_Meta_FD_87354 | JGI IMG/M metagenome (GOLD analysis project Ga0114972, IMG submission 87354) | Freshwater microbial communities from Lake Montjoie, Canada to study carbon cycling - M_140807_EF_MetaG | ecosystem: Environmental > Aquatic > Freshwater > Lake | place: Lake Montjoie...
AGTCAACGACCCCACCCTTCCGGATCTGATCCGGTGTCATTTACTTTTGAGTCAACACGAACCATTGCTACTCAACGGTTTATGCGTTTTGTTGAAATGCATTTGTTTTTTGGAACATGAAGAGACCTTGATCGATTGGTTGTGCTGCGGACGGTTCGGGTGGGGTAGGGGCTCGTTCCTGCCGCTATTGTGATTTTGGTGATCGCGGCGATGGCCGTGTGTTCGGCTTGTTGCGCCTGAGCGAAAGGCGGGCGACCTTTGTTTCCTCCGCGACCCACGAACTGCGCACGCCGTTGGCCACGTTGCAACTTTCCACCGACATGCGCGCCGATGGCATGGGGCAGGAGGAATCCCAAAGGCATTTGTATTGCGAAACCCTGCGCCGCGAGGCCGACCGGCTCGTTCACCTGGTCGAAAACGTGCCGACCTTCCGCCGAGCAGCCCGAGGTGATTCTGGAGTTTCACGAGGACAACGATGAGGTGTGATTTCCCTTCGCGACTTCGGACCAGGCATTCCGCTTGCAGAGCGGGGGAAAATTTTCCGCGCCTTTCACCGCTGGCGAAATCCCGGTGATCCAGCCGATTCCCATGGCACGTGAATCCGCCGTCGTGATACCCCCTGCGCCCTTGCACAAAAATCTTATGGTGCAACAACATTTTGCTTGTGAAATTTTTCACAAGCAGGCAGCTTGTGCGCACCGCAACACGCCATGGCCAATATTTTTCCTCGCTGGACCAACCTGTTACCACTGAAGATCGCATTCTGTGCCGGCACTGTCGCCGTGGGCGTTGTCGCCGCCTTCACTGCCTACGCCACGCCCAAATCAACGGTTGTGGGCTATCAGCCATCGCAGCCGATTCCTTTTTCGCACAAAATCCACGCCGACCAGTTGGGCCTCGACTGCCGCTATTGCCACTCGTTTGTCGATGTGTCCGACCACTCGAATGTCCCTTCCGCAAACACCTGCTGGAACTGCCATCAGCACGTGCAGCGTCAGAGTCCGAAGCTCGAACCGCTGCATCGGGCGATGGACAAGACCTACGCGCTGTATGACGGCAAGCCGATCCAGTGGGTGAAGGTTCACAAGGCCCCGGATTACGTGAAATTCAGCCACTCGGCCCACGTCAATCGCGGCGTTTCCTGTGTGAGTTGCCACGGTCGTGTTGACCAGATGGAAGTCGTCTATCACGCGAAGAGCCTGTCGATGGGCTTCTGCCTCGACTGCCATCGCGCTCCAGAAAACGAAGTGCGTCCGCTGGAGGAGGTGTTCAATTTGAAATACGATCCGGTTGACTACCTGGCAAAACACATCGTGATGAATGGCAAGGGCGAACGGGTCACCCAGCCCGGAGACTTTGGCAAACAACTCAAGGCAACCTTCCAACTGCAGCCCAAGGAAACCTGCACCAGCTGCCACCATTAATTTTCACCTGATTTACCAACGATCATGAGCAAGCGCATTTTGCAACATCCCGAAATCCCGGCCGGAGAAACGACAGTCTCCTGGCGCAGTGTGGGACAATTGGAGGACACCCCGGCCTTTCGTGAGGCCTTGGAGCGGGAATTCCCTCAAGCGGCTGCGGCTATGGCGGACGCGGAGGATGCCGAAACCTCGCGTCGTTCGTTTTTGAAACTGATGGGGGCATCGACGGCCCTCGCCGGCATGAGCATGGCGGCTTGCCGTCGCGCCGAAAAATACACGGTCCCCTACACACAGGCCCCGGAGTGGGTGATCCCCGGCAAGGCATTGTATTATGCGACTTCGATGCCTCGTGCGGCCGGTGCCACTCCGCTGGTGGTGACGACCTTCGAAGGACGTCCGACCAAACTGGCTCCGAACACGCTGCATCCGGACAGCGATGGCACCGATGCTTTCGCGCAGGCTTCGATCCTCGACATGTATTCACCGGTGCGTTCGCAGTCGGTTCTTCATCAGGGCCAGCCATCGACCAAAGCCGAGTTGGAGGCCGCACTGAAACTGGTGACCGCATCGGGGAAAATCGGCTTCGTTTTCGGTGCCGATGAATCGCCGACCCGCAGTCGATTGGTGAAAGAACTCGCGACCAAATATCCTGCGGCGAAGTTTTATTCCTATGAGGCGCTGACACCCGCCAACACCGGGGTCAAAATGGTGGCCGATTTCACAAAGGCCGACCGCATTCTGGCGCTCGATTGTGATTTTGCCTCGCTCGACCCGCAAGGTCCGGTGACACCGTTTTTTGATCGCCGCAAGCCGGAAGGCAAGGGCTACAAGGCCAAGCGCGACAAGGAGAAAATGAACCGCCTTTACGCCGTGGAAAGCATTTTCAGCCTCACCGGCGGCATGGCCGACCATCGTTTGCGCATCGAACCGAGCAAAGTGATCCGCATCGCCGCTGCGCTGGCGCGGAAAATCGCTCCCACTGCCGCGTCGGTCTCCTCCTACAAACCGTTCGAAGAAGAACGCATCACCAAATGGATCGATGCCTGCGCAGCCGACCTGATCGCTGCGAAAGGTCGTTCGCTGGTTTTGGCTGGTTCGCGCACATCTCCGGCTCTCAAGGCATTGGCCGATGCGATGAATCAGGCCTTGGGCAATCTTGGCAAAACAATCGTCGCTCTCAAATCGGACAACGCCGGCATGGCGGACCTGGCCGCTCTGAAAAAGGACATCGGTTCCGCTGCGGTCGAACACGTCATTCTTCTCACTCCCGCGAATCCGGTGTTTGATGCCCCCGCTGACATGGATTTCGCCGCTGCCCTGGGCAAAGCGAAATCGAGCATCCACCTCGGCATGCGCACCGATGCCACCGCCCACGCCGCGACCTGGCACGTTCCCGCCGCTCACTATCTGGAATCCTGGAGTGATGCCCGTTCGGCCAAAGGAGTTCACACGCTGGTGCAGCCGATGATTCTTCCGCTCTACGACAATTGCGTTTCCGAGCTGGAGTTGCTCAGTGCGTTTCTCGATGCCGAGACCAAGCTGGTTTGCGGCGAGCAATCGGCTGCGTTTGCCGCCGTGCGTGCCACCGTGGGGGGCGACGATGCCGCATGGAAAAAGGCGTTGCGCGAAGGTTTTGTCGAAGGTTCCTCACAGGATCTGGTTGTTCCCGTTGCGGCTGCCGTGGCGGCGGAATCCTTGCAGGAGGCGTCCGAACAGAGTCTCGATGTGATATTCAGCACCGACGGATCGATTTACGATGGCCGATGGATTGACAACGCTTGGTTGCAGGAAGCACCCGATCCGATATCCAAATTGACCTGGGACAATGCCGCGCTGATGGCTCCGAAAACCGCGAAGGCTCTGGGAATCTACGATCAGGTGATCGAACTCGAAAGCCCCCGCGCCGCCAGTCCGGTTGATGGCGAGGCTGGAAATCGACGCGCGCCAATCATCAAAGTTTCCCTCAACGGCAAGGACCTGGAAATCCCGGTGCTGATCGCCTTTGGTCTATCGGAAAACACCATCGTGCTGCCGCTCGGCTACGGGCAGGGATTCGACGCCGAGGATGAACTCAAGCGCGGACCGCTGAATGAATCCCACGTCGGACTCGTCGGGGTGAACCGTGGATTCAACATTTACCCACTCCGCACTTCCGCCACCAGCTATCTGGCCCAGGGCGCGGTGGTTTCCAAAACGGAGAAACGCTATTCCGTGGCCCTCACCCAGGAACACCATTCGATGTATGGTCGGGCCCTCGCTCGGGAAATTTCCACCATCGACGGCGAGAAGGGCGATTTCGAGCATCAGTATGAGGCGGTTGCCAAGCAAGGCAACGATGCTCATGCGCCGGAAAACATTTCCTTTTACAAACAGGAAGGATCCGCGACATGGCATCCGGATGAAAAAGGCAAGGCCAAGCCGCACTTGAGCGATGAACTGCACCAGTGGGCGATGAATATCGACCTTTCCTCCTGCATGGGCTGCAATGCCTGCCTCGTTGCCTGTCAGGCGGAAAACAACATTCCGGTGGTTGGCAAAAAAATGGTTGCGATGGGACGTGCGATGCACTGGATTCGCATGGACCGCTACTTCGCGCAGAACAAGAACAATACCTTCGATCAGGACTCACCCGCGATGGTGCCGCAACCGGTCGCCTGTGTGCAGTGCGAGAGTGCCCCGTGCGAGACCGTTTGCCCGGTCAATGCCACGATCCACACCGAGGACGGCCTGAACGCGATGGCCTACAACCGCTGCATCGGCACCCGTTATTGCGCCAACAACTGCCCGTACAAGGCGCGTCGATTCAATTATTTCGACTACAACAAGCGCAACCCGCTGATTGCCCACAACCTCTACAAAGGTCCTCTCGGCAAAACCCAGGTCGGCGAGGCACCGCATTTGCAGCGCAATCCGAACGTGACGGTGCGCATGCGCGGTATCATGGAAAAATGCACCTACTGCGTGCAGCGTTTGAAGGAATCGAAAATCCGTCAGAAACGCGGTCAGAAGCAGGACGTTTTGCTTTCCGGAAAAACCTCTCCGGAAGTTCCGGTCACCTTGAAGACCCTGCGGATTCCGGTCGACAGCGTGAAGGTCGCCTGTCAGGAAGCCTGTCCCGCCGACGCGATCAGCTTCGGCAACCTCAAGGACGAAAGCGCCGCCGCCGTCGTGCGCGGTCGATCACTGGAACGCAGCTACGAGCTGCTTCATTACATCGGCACCATCCCGCGCACCCTCTACATGGCCCGGGTGAAAAATCCGAACGAGAAGATGCCCGATGCCGAGTTCATTGGCACCGCCACCATTCACATGGCATAAATTTTTCCATTTCACGAATCCTCACAAGTCACATTGCATATGGCACACGCTAGCACAACCGCTCACGAACCGCGAAACGGCCCGAAACTGCCGGTGTTGGAACGCGAGAAATTGATTCTCAACGGTCGTTCCTACGGCTGGATCACCGAACGGGTCTGCGGAGTCCTGGAAAACAAACAACCGCTGTTGTGGTGGCTGTTGTTTCTTCCCTGCGCGCTGATCGCACTGATCGGCGTCGGCGGCGGTCTGACTTTGCTGGTTTCCACCGGCGTCGGTGTCTGGGGCATGACCAACACGGTGTTCTGGGGATGGGACATCACCAACTTCGTGTTCTGGATCGGCATCGGTCACGCGGGCACGCTGATTTCGGCGATTCTTTTCCTGACCCGGCAAAACTGGCGGACTTCGATCAACCGCGCCGCCGAGGCGATGACGATTTTCGCGGTGGTTTGCGCCGGCATTTTCCCAGCCTTCCACGTCGGCCGCGTCTGGATGGCCTGGTTCCTGGCTCCGATCCCGAATGCGAACGGCATCTGGCAGAACTTCAAGTCGCCCCTGCTTTGGGACGTGTTTGCGGTTTCGACCTACTTCACCATTTCACTGATTTTCTGGTTCCTCGGCATGGTGCCCGACCTCGCGACCATCCGCGACCGCGCCAAACCCGGCATCCGCAAGGTGCTTTACGGAATCTTCGCGCTCGGCTGGCGCGGCGGCAACCGTCAGTGGAGCCACTACGAAATGGCCTATCTGCTGCTCGCGGCGCTCTCCACTCCGCTCGTGCTTTCGGTGCACTCGGTGGTGTCGTTCGACTTCGCAACGTCGGTGGTTCCCGGTTGGCACACGACCATTTTCCCGCCGTACTTTGTGGCCGGAGCCGTGTTCGGCGGCTTTGCGATGGTGCTGACCATCATGATTCCGGCGCGGGCGATTTACGGACTGCACGACATGATCACGATGAAACACATCGAGAACATGGCGAAAATCATCCTGCTCACGGGAACAATCGTGGGTTACGCCTACTTGATGGAATTGTTCGTCGCCTACTACTCCGGTGCGATTTATGAAATGGAGGCATTCAAGTATCGCATGACCGGTCCGTATTGGTGGGCCTACCTGGCGATGATGTCCTGCAACGTGCTCTCCCCGCAGGTCTTCTGGTTCAAGGCCTGCCGCGAAAACCTCTGGGTGATCATGGCGGTGTCGATGTGCGTGAACGTCGGCATGTGGTTCGAACGTTTCGTGATCATCTGCACCACACTGGCGCGGATGTGGTTGCCCGGCGACTGGAAATACTACTCCGCCAGCCCGTTTGAGATCATTCTGTTTGTCGGCACCATCGGCCTGTTCCTGATGTTGTTCCTGTTGTTCCTGAAATTCCTGCCCTGCATCAACATTGCCGAAGTGAAGTGGGCGCTGCGCGAGTCCGATCCGCATTTCGAGGACCTCGAAGCGCATCCCGACCCAGGCGCGGTGAAAATCCCCGCCTACCAGTATGAACTGCCGGAAACCACGGACAAAGCGACGACCGTCTAATCATCTAACAATTTTTTCACTGTGAGTACAACACGCAAGAGAGTTTACGGATACCTGGCCGAGTTCAAGAGCGCTTCGGCCCTCTTCAAGGCCGCGGAGAAAGTGCGCGACGCCGGATTCACCAAGTGGGACTGCTATTCGCCCTATCCAATCCACGGCCTTGATGGCGCGATGGGGGTCAAGCGCTCGGTTCTGCCTTACTTCGTTTTCTTCGGCGGCATGACAGGAACGATCACCGCCTTCCTGCTGGCCTATACCACACAGGTGGTGATTTATCCGACGGTTGTGCAGGGAAAACCCACCAACTTCTTCACCCTGCCGGCGTATTTCCCGATCATGTTCGAGCTGACCATCCTGTTCTCCGGTTTCACCACCCTGTTCGGATTGCTGGCATTGATGAAACTGCCGCGCTTCAATCATCCGTTGTTCAACAGCAAGCAGTTCGACCGCACCACCGACGATGGGTTTTTCATCGCCCTGGAAGCGCGCGACCCGAAATTTTCCGCGAATGGCACCAGGGATTTCCTCAGCGAAATCGGCGGTGCGAGCATTGAACTCATCGAGGAGGAACCAGCCTGAGCCATCCATCATTTTAGCATGAAATACTTTTTCCTATTCTACGCGATCATTGCCATTTCGGTCGTCGGCGTGTTCAAATACCGCGGTCACAGCTTCAGCGAGCCGCCGATCCGGGTGTTTCCCGACATGGATGACCAGGATGTTCTCAAGGCGCAAAAACAGGAGGCCTTTTTCGCAAACGGCCAGGGTGCCCGGCAACCGGTGGCAAACACCACGCCGCTTGGTTTCCAGAAAGACGGCGCCAACACGCTCGGCGGCATTCCGGAGTATGAATTTTCCGGCGGCACCGGCTACTACTACACCGGCCACATCGGCGATTATTTCGGCAACGGCATGCCCGAGGAATTGTCTTTGACGCCGGAAAATTCCATCGAACTGCTGAAACGCGGTCAGGAGCGCTACAACATTTATTGCGCCATCTGCCACGGTCGCTCGGGCGACGGCGGAGGCATGACTTCGCTCTACGGAGTTCCAGGGATCGCCAACCTGATTGCGTTCGACGTCGACAAGTATCCCGACGGTCGGATGTTCGAAACCATCACGAAAGGCAAGGGCAACATGTCGGGGTATGGTTACAACATTCCCGTCCGCGACCGCTGGGCGATCATTTCCTACATCCGCGCCATGCAGGTGGCCCGCAAGGCTCCGTACGATGCGGTGAAGGATGCCTACGAAAAAGGCAAAGCGGCACAGGTCCCGGCGGCCGGCAAATAACTTCCTAACATTTTCCCAACAGCACGATGGCACATCACGTCACATCCCACGACATTCCGGCAAACGGCGAGCACCTCGACGGCTCGAAAATTTCCAAGGTGAAAACGATCGCTCTCGCGGTCATGCTTATTGGTGGTTTGCTGAGCGTTTATTTTCTCTTTTTCTCCGCTGAAAACCAACAGGGCTCGTTCGCCTACTCCTGGGTTTTCGCCTTGTTTTATTTCTTCACCCTGGCGCTGGGTGGTTGTTTCTGGACGCTCCTGCACAATGTTTCCAACAGCGGCTGGGGAACCAGCGTTCGACGGATCATGGAGAATGTCGGTTCGGTCTTCCCGTGGATGAGCATTTTCGCGATCCCCTTGCTGTGCCCGAAGGTGCAGGGGTATTTGTACGAATGGATGAACATCCACCGCGGCGTGATCAGCCATGAGAACATCGGCATCGGCACGATGGTCGGCGAGTGGCTGTCGGGATGCCTTAACTGGGTGCTCAACGGCTTCCGTTTTATCTTCACCGGTCACACGGTCGCCCAGGGTTCGAAAATGGACGCGCTTCATCACGTCAACCATCTGTTGTTCGAGAAACAATGGTTCATGAACCTGCCGTTCTGGTATGCCCGTGCGATCCTGATTTTCGTCGGCCTCGGTTATGCGATCAACCGGCTGCGCAAGCTTTCGACCGATCAGGACACCGATGAAAAACCGGGCACGGCCAATTTGTTCAAAGCCCGCCGGGCCTCGGCCGCCTTCCTGCCGGTGCTGGCGCTGACCGTGACCTTCGCCGCTTATGACTGGTTGATCGGCATGGATTTCACCTGGTTTTCGACGATGTATGGCGTTTACATTTTCGCCGGTTGCGCGATCAATTCGATGGCGGTGATCATCATCACCACCACCTTGCTGCGCCGCGCCGGCTACCTGAAAAATGTGGTGACTCCCGAGCACTTCCACATCATGGGCAAGCTGCTTTTCGCATTCACGGTGTTCTGGGCCTACGTGACCTTCTCGCAGTTCTTCCTGATCTGGTATGCCAACATCACCGAGGAAACGCGCTACTTCCTGATCCGCAACACCGGCAACTGGAACGTGGCGAGCATCGCGTTGGTGATCCTGCATTTCGTCCTGCCCTTCGTTGTTCTGTTGCAACAATGGCTGAAGAAGAAGCCGGTGTTGTTGAGCTGCGTGGCCGCCTACATGCTGACCGTGCACATCCTCGACATGTATCTGATCGTGATCCCCGAGCGCGGGATTTCGTTAGGGAACATCGATCACAAGATTTTCGGCGAGATCAGCGTCGCCATCCCCGGTGCCTGGCTCGGTGACGTGCTGGCCTTTGTCACCATCGGCTCTGGATTCCTGTTCTTCCTGCTGCGCGCCCTCGGCCAGCACGCATTGTATCCTCACCGCGACCCGCGCATTCTCGAGTCCGCGAATCTTTCCAACTGATCCAACATTCCACTTTTCCCATCATGGACCCGTCACAAGACAACCCGTTCGTTCGCTTCAAGGCCTTTTTCTGGGCGCTGGCCGTCTTCGGACTTTTCGGCGCGCTGCTTGCCGTCATTGCCCTTTTCAACGACAAGAAACCTTCATCGCTCGAAGACGTGGTGGCCGTGGATCGCTACGCCAACCGTCAAAAGGTCGAGGCGGCGCAGGATGGCAATTTCGCCTACAAGTCGGTCGAAGAAGGCAAGGTCGTTCAAGTGCCGCCTGCCGATGTTTTTGCTCACGTCGGTGGAATGCTTTCGTCGGCCAAACCCGCCGCCGTGGAGCGCCCCGAACAGGTGGTGCCGGGTTCCGCCGCTGCTGCGGAGTTGGAGAAAAAAGCCGCCACGGCCGCACCGGTGGTTGTTGCGGAAAATGATGCCAACGCTCCGATCGATCCTGCGGTGATGGCGGCGGGTAAAGCCGAATTCGCTCTTTGCCAGGCCTGTCATGGTCCGGAGGGTGCGGGAACTCCTGGTCTGGCACCGCCTCTGGCTGGTTCCGAATGGGTCATGGGACCAGTGGAAAATCCGATCCGCATCGTGTTGCGTGGACTCGGTGGCCCCATCAAAGTGAAAGGCGTGGATTACAACCTGCCCGCGCCGATGGTGGCGGCTGCCTATTTGACGGATGAAAAAATCGCGGCGGTTCTTACTTACGTGCGCAACTCGTGGGGCAACAAGGCATCAGCGGTCACGCCCGGCCAGGTCAAGGCGTTCCGCGGCGAGGTGGGTCTGCCGGCGTTGCAGGCGTCCGATTTGAAAGCTCCGCAATAATTCTCGAACAGGAAATTTTACTCTACGATGTCACAAGAAACCAATCAAACAGCGGAACAGGATGCCATTCTGCGCACGGCGATCGACCGTTCGCTTCGCCATCCGGTGATGTTCTTTTTCACCAGTGGCGCGGCGTGGCTTGCCGTGTCGCTGATCCTTGGCGTGATTGCCACCGCCAAAATGGTGGCCCCCGAATTCATGGGTGATTGTGCGTGGTTCACACAGGGCCGGGTTTTTGCGGCCCACATGTCCGCGCTGGTCTACGGCTGGGGATGTCAGGCGGCCTTCGGGGTATTGATCTGGTTGATCGCGCGATTGACACGTCAGGAAAACCGCGCGCCGGGCATCATCCTCACGGCGGGACATGCTTGGAATCTGGTCATTTTGATCGGATTGATCGCGATTCTAGCGGGCTTCGGCACCGGTGTGCCATGGATGGAATTTCCAACCATGGTCTGGCCCGCCCTGCTGGCCTCGTATGCCATGATCGCGGTGTGGACGATGATCCAGTTCCGCATCCGCGTGCCGGGTCAGGTCTATGTTTCGCAATGGTATGCGGTCGGTGCGATGATCTGGTTCCCGTGGATCATGATCACCGCGTTCGTATTGATTTTCTGCGTCGGCGGCAACGCACTGATGTCTGCTGCCGTAGCCGCTTGGTTCCGGTCGGGCATGGTTTATTTGTTCTTCCTGCCCACTGCTGCTGCGGCAGCCTATTACCTGGCCCCGAAGATCACCGGCAAGCCCGTTTACAGCTACTCGCTTTCCGTGATCGGTTTCTGGACACTCGCGATCATCGCGCCGTGGGCCGGCATGCAGAAACTGGCTGGTGCGCCCGTGCCGTTTTTCCTTCCCTACATGGGAGCCGCGGCCACTGTTTTGATCGGCATTCCGACGGTGGCGATCGCGATCAGCACGATGCGCACGATGCTTGCCGACCCCTCGAAGTTTGTGTCCAGTCCCTCGCTGCGTTTCGCGGCTGGCGGCGTGGTGTGCATGTTCCTGCTGGGCATCACCGGTGCGTTGATCAACTGGCCCGGTTCCACGCTGCAACTGACCCAGTTCAGCATCACATCTTATGGCATGGATATCCTTGCCATTTACGGTTGCTTCAGTTTCCTGATGTTTGGTGCGATTTATTTCATCGTGCCGCGGGTCACCCGGCGTGAGTGGATTTCCAAACGCTTCATCAAGATGCACTTCCTGTTTTCGATGTATGGCGTGATTGCAGTCGCGGTGCTTTCGGTGCTCGGTGGCTTGCTGCACGGCCAGGGTCAGGAGGAGTTCCAGTTTTCCTGGGCCAATGCCGTCGAGCGCGCCTATCCTTATCAAATGGCCACGCTGATCGCCTGGTGCTTCGTGCTTTTCTCGAATGTGTTTTTCTTCCTGCACCTCTTGCTGATGTGGATGCGCCTCGGCCGCCGCTCGTCGCATCCCACCTTGCTGGGGCACGCCCACGTCGAGAACCCGCACGGCCCGGAAGGTGACATCGACAATGCCGGTCCCGGCTCGGTAATCGCCCATTGAACCACACGGAAATCCACTGCCCACATTTTCGCCATGACACTCCGCACTTTCACTCTTGGTATGATTGCCAGCTTCGGCACGGCCTGGCTGTTTGCCGTTGTTCTGCCCTTTTACAAAACGCGCGACGTCCAACCGGTTCCCTACAATGAGGCATTGGACGGCAAAACCGGGGTGTATTTCCCGAAACGCACCGGCCAGATCGTCAATGGCGCCAAGGTTTATGCGCAGAACGGTTGTTACGTCTGCCATACCCAGGTGGTTCGACCCACCTATGCCGGCAATGATCTTCACCGCGATGGCTGGGGTGGCTTCAAAGCGGATCCTGACCGGGGCGACACCCGCAGGGAAAGCAATGTCTTCGATTATCAGGGCGAGTCGTTTGCACAGATTGGCACGATGCGAATCGGTCCGGATCTTTCCAACGTCGGCAGCCGTTTCGAAAAAGAATGCCTGGATATCAACGCTGCGAAGAAGGAGTCGCTGGGCACTGCCTGGAACGATTCGATGAAGGTCACTCCGGATTCACTTTTTTACGATCATCTCTACAACCCCCGCAAACAACTGCACATGCGCTGGTCCACCTGCCCGTCGTTCCATTTCCTTTTTGAATCGAACAAGTCCAAGGATTCGCAACCACGGCCCAAGCCCGAGGCACGTGCGCTGGTCAGCTATCTGCAGTCGATGAAAAAGAACGATGCGCTTCCCGCGTCGATGAATCACGCCCCGCCGAAACCCGCCGAGAAATAAGTCGTTTTTCCGCAACTTCCATTCCTTCATCCCAATGTCACAACCTACTTCAACCAGCAATGACAGTCGCCCGGATTTGGACGACTCGATCAATGTCTCCTTTGCGCACAGTTCCGCTGCGGTCACGGCGGCGGCAGCCCGGGAAAACCGCAATCCGGGTACGGGCGGCGAGCCGTTGTCGATCGCGACGTTCGCTCTCTGTGCGGTAATGTTGATCATCGCCGGTTCGGTGTTGGGCAACAGCGAGGGCACATTGTTCCGTTACGGCACAACGATCAAGCCGGACTATGTTCGTGGCAAACCTCCCGGCATGGCTGATGAAGTTGCACTGCCGCCCAAGCCGATGCTTGCGGTGTATGTGAAAAAAGGCCAGGCGCTCTACAGTGCGAAATGCAACGGTTGCCACGGTGCTGATGCGAAAGGTGATGGCGTGAATTATCCTTCGCTCGCTGGTTCCGCCTGGGCGACGGGGCCGAGTGAACGGTTTTCCCAGATCGTCATGAACGGCCTCCAGGGGCCAACAAGCACCGGCAAGGTCTACGGTGCCGGCGTGATGCCCGCGCAGGGTGGGGGAATGAGTCCGCAGGATCTGGCGTTTCTCATGACCTTCGTGCGCAATAGTTTTGGCAATTCGGTCGGCGATGTGATCTCTCCGGAAATGGCGAAAGCCGCGATGGACATCAGCGCCAAACGGGCCAAGGCAGGTTCATCGGTCACTGCTGAGGAACTGAAGGAGCATGAAAAAGATCTGCCGGGCGAAAAGGCTGATCCCAACATGATGATCGATCCGATCAGCCTCAAGCCTGTGGCAGCGAAAAAATAATCGACTTTCCTCTAGCGCGGATCGCGGCCATGGATGCCGTCTTTTTCCGCGCTCGGCAGGGTCGGACGTGATTCCTGCGGGCGGTCTTCCGCAAACCACTGGTTTTGCCCGAAGCGGAAACTGTCCGCCGCGGTGTTCGGACCGATGTTGATTTCAACCTGCACTTGCGACCGTCGGAACACTATGCGGTTCGATGAAATGAGCACGTTCCGGCATGGCACGAAACCTGGTTCCACGGTCTCCTGCAGGATACGGAAAATCCATTTCTCCGGGAACAGAATCGTGTTGCCGGTGAATTCCGCGCCATCGACCCCGACAAAAGCCGCCGCGCAGGGGCTTGATTCGATGACGTTGTTGCGCACGGTGATTCTCGCAGCTTCGAATTTGGCACCCTGCGGTCGGAAGTAGGCGAGCCCGGTGGAGCCGCCGATGTTCAGTGGTCGATCGCCCGCTCTGGTGAAGTGGGATTTTTCCACGCTGACATCCGCGGTGCCTCCTTTCATCTGAATGCCAGCCGTCGCGCTGTACCCTGCTTTGCCCGTAAATGTGCAAGCACGAATCGTCACCTTGTGACAGCCAACCATGTCGATACCCTGTCCACCCCAGCCGGTGACGCTGCAGTCGCGAATGGTCAGTCCTTCGAGGCCCGAACATTTGATGCCGTCGTGATTTCCCGTAGGCCCGATGTCGCTGACCGCGATGTTTTCAATCGTGATGCCGGCGACGGGTTTTGTTAGTTCGCCGCCGTCATCGATATTGAGGCCGTTGTCCGTTTGCCCACTCACGCGGAGGTTCCGCAATGTCAGATTGGGGCAGCGGGCGAAATGCCAGGCGTTGGCGGAGCCCTTGAAATGCGGTGGCTGTTGCGGGTCGAGCGCCTCTATCGTTAGATCGGCGGTTCGCTCGATGTAATGGCCGCCCGGATAGTCGCCCGGGCCGATTTTGAGTGTCGCGCCGTCCTTCAGTCCTGCGAGCGCGGCCTGCAGTTGGTTGGCATTGCTCACGATTGTTGGCGCGCTTTTTTCCGCGGCCTCGACCGGCCATGATGCGAATAGAACAGCGAGGATGACCGGGTTTGAGTGCATGCGATGAAAAAAACCTCAGACCTTGCGGAAAAATTGCACTGTTTTGTCCAGCCCCTCGGTCAACGAGAATTGCGGGAGCCATCCCGCGGCGCGAAGTTTATCGGAGCTGGCGCGCGAATGCCTGACATCGCCCGCACGTTCGGGGAGATGGACGATTTTCGAGCGCGATCCTGTCAGTCCGATGATGGTTTCGGCGAGTTCATTGATGGTGATTTGTCCGCCATAACCGGCATTGAATGCTCCATGCAGATCGTTTTGGGCGGCATAAACCAGTGCGCCGACGATGTCCTTGACGTAGATGAAATCACGGGTCGCCCCGCCGTCGCCGAAGATGGTGATGTCCTCGTTTTTCAACGCCTTCATGAGAAAAATCGGCACCGCTGCGGCGTAAGCGCCCTGCGGATCCTGACGGGGACCGAAGACGTTGAAGAAGCGGATTGACGCGGTTTGCAAGCGACCGCTGCGCTGGAACATTTCCAGATAGTATTCGCCGTCGAGCTTGGTGATCGCATAGGGACTGCGAGGTTCGGGCCGCATTGTCTCGCATTTCGGCACGGTCGGATTGTCGCCATACACCGCAGCAGAGGAGGCGAACACAAGTTTTCCCACTCCCGCCGCCGCCGCTTCCTCCAATACATTGAGCAGTCCGAGCACGTTGATGTCCACGCACTCGGCGGGACGATCCATCGACTCCGGCACGCTGACCAAGGCGGCCATGTGGAAAATCACATCGACTCCTTTCACGGCGCGTCTGACCAGTTCACGGTCGGTGATCGACCCCTCAAGCATTTTTACCGATAGGCCGGCAAGATTTTTCGCATAACCCGTGCGGTAGTTGTCCAGCACCCGGATTTCCTCCGCGCTCGATTGAAAGTGTTCGGCGATATGCGAACCGATGAACCCGGAACCTCCCGTGATGAGAATTTTCATGACAGATGTTTGTTTTCCTGTAGGCAGGATTCGACCATGTCTTCGAGTTCGGACATCCTGTTTTCCATGACTTTCACCGCGGCAAACTGGTTGCGGCAGCGGTCGATGTTTTGGTCAGGACGCTTGATTTTGAAATACACATCGCCGTTGAGGTAATCGGTGAGAAAGCGAATTCCGCACTCGAGGGTGAGCAGCTTTCCCGCACAGGCGAGATGGTTTTTCTCCGCCTGATTGAGGAAGTCCGCCGCACGGGTGAAGCCCGACAGCAGGGCGCGGAACATGTCGAACCGCAGATCCATCGATTCAAGGTCTGTGGCATCTTCGGCCAGTCTCGGCACGGAGCTGCGCACCATGTCGCCGAAATCATAAAGCGCGCAGCCGGGCATTGTTGTGTCGAGATCGATCACGCAAACCCCTTCGGCCGTGACATCATCGAGCAGGACGTTGTTCAGTTTCGTGTCGTTGTGGGTGACCCGCTCGGGAATTTCTCCGGCTGCGATTTGATCGACAAGGATCGAACAATCGGCCTCACGGGATCTGACAAAATCGATTTCCCCGCCGACCTCCGCGGCTCGACCATGGCTGTCGATTTCCATCGCGCGCATCAGTGCCTCGTAGCGTTTGCGGGTATGGTGAAAGTTCGGAATGGTTTCGTGCAGTCGTTCGCCGGGCAGTCCGGCGGCGAGTTTTTGGAAACCACCGAAGGCCAGCGCCGCCTGATAGGCCTGGGCGGGGGATTCGAGAACATCATGGCCCCGCGCCCTTTCGATGAAGGGATAGGTGCGCCAGACATTGCCGTCGGCATCGATGGCATACGGTTTGCCATCACTGGCGGGAATGCAGGTGAGAGTGCGACGACGGGCTTCGGGATGGCCCTGCTCGCGCAGCAAGTGAAGTGCGTGACTGGTCACCCGCGCTACGTTTTCCATCAGGGCAACCGGGTTCGCGAACACCACGTGGTTGATGCGTTGGTGGATGTAGCGAATCCGCTGACCGGCGGCATCATACCAGGCGCAATAGGTATCGTTGATGTGCCCGGAACCATAGGGATGGGCGTGCACGAAATCGGCGCGCATGTCGAACAACCCGGAGATGACGGATAGATTGTGCATGCTGCTTAGATTGCGGAGGGATACTCGCCGGCGTCGATCAAGGCGCGGATGTTGGCGACGACGTGCGCTTTGTCCTCTGGATAAGTGACTCCGAACCACGAACTGCTGGTCGGCAATACCGCGCAATCGGCCAGGCCATTGTGAATGACTTCATCGACGACAGTCGGAATGTAGCACTCCGATTTTTCCTCTAGGCCGTGCTGTTCAAGAAAGCGGGTGAAGTGGGCCTCGAGTTGCGGGAAAAACGCGGTGCTGAAGGCCCAGAAGTTCATCGAGACAATCGAACCGGCCGGAACTTCCCTGCGCGAGCCGTCGAGGTAGTTGCCATAAACCGTGCCATCGTCGGAGCGCTGGATTTTCACCACCTCTTCCACCCCAGTGAGATAACCGTCCGCGTCGCTCTGGCAGATGCCGCGGTTGACATCGCCGTGGTCGGACAACGTGTTCTCAAGCTGATAGCCGACCATCGCGTAGTGCTCCCGTCCATTCTTTTCAGGCGGGGATTGCAGGAAACGGGCGGCGCGCTCATAGGAATCCCGACCGTAGAAATCATCGGCATTGATCACGGCAAAAGGGCCGCTGATCAGATCGCGGGCCGCACGGATCGCATGGCTGGTGCCCCAGGGTTTGCTGCGTCCGGCGGGCGCGGAAAACCCGGCAGGCAGGTCGTCGAGGGCTTGATAGGCGTAATCGACCTCGATTTTCCCCGCGAAACGGGCACCGATGCCGGACTGGAACGCCTCGGCGAAATCCCGGCGAATGATGAACACCACCCGCCCGAACCCCGCTCGCATGGCATCGTATACCGAGTAATCAAGCACGGTTTCGCCATGGGGACCCATCGGATCCATTTGCTTCAGCCCTCCGTAACGGGAACCCATTCCAGCGGCGAGGATCAACAGTGTGGGCGATGACATAGAATTGCGTGCCGACAATCTATTCAGAAAACCAAACGATTGGCAAGGGAATGATTGTCGCCGGTCGAGCGCAATTTCGATTATGGCACCACGATCTTTCCGCAGTTTTTCTCTTTAGCTGCTGACGGTCACAAGTTCTATTCGAATTCTGTCGGGCGCGGTGGACTCCTGACTCAGGCGCAGCATGCATTCGCAATCCGGTTGCGTCTGAACCCGATCGCTTTGACCTCATGCACTCATTATACGAACGCGTAGTTCTCAAGGAACCCACAGGACTGGCAATAGAATGTCCGAATTTTACGTGTTTCCCGATCTTGAACCTTCGGACTGCCAAAGATTGTTTTTTCAGGAGGACCCTCTACCCACGCTTCGATGGAAATCTGGGCGTAGGTCTGATCAACCACAAAACCTACTTTCATCTCGCCGCTGCACTTGAGGCACTTTGGTGTGTTATTCATATTTGGTGTGTAATTTATGGAATGTTCTTGATACAGAGTCGTGGTGTGGCTTGGTCATTTCGGCGTGGCTGCCAGGAATCGGGACAGTGCTCTCAAACGCTGCCTCGTCTCATGCCGAAGCACAACAAGCATGATGGGCTCCAACAACCAACGCAGCAGGCGAGGGCGTGCCCTAAAGTTGAAGCGGTAGGTGACGGATGAGCCTTCGCCCGTGTCCTTATGACGAATGCTGGCTGCAAAAGTCTCGAAAAACGGAGGATGGTTGATCATGTCGACCGCGGCGATGACGCCACGGTTGAAAGTCAAATAGGACGTCTCTATGCCAATGATGCCGAAAAGTGGCTTACCTTCGCACAACGTGGTCGCTCCAACTCCCGCCGCAGTGTTGCCGCGGGTAAAACGTGCCTCTCGCAACAAAGTATCCCACTCAAGTCGCCGCGAGTAGTCGTGTAACAGGTCAAACACGGCTACCGCCCTGGAGGGCATGTGCTCAGTGATGGCTGCTGATGGCATGGCGGCTAGTGTTAATGGTTGGACGAATGTAGCTGTCCACACACCGGGAAGCAAGGCATGAATGTCAGGCAGGACTTGATTATTGGTCGGGTGGACGTTTGGGCCAGCCACTGTGGGGAGGAAAGCCCGAATTCAAATCGGGACATTACCCGCCGTTGGATGTGCCGACTAGGCGCTTTGTGTTTTGTCTGCGATGTTAGTCTTTGGCAGGTCGTAAACCTCACCAATCTTCCGCAAAAGCTCAGGCGCTTTCTTGCTGTCAAGTATTCCAAGCGCCCACTCGCAACCATTCTGAGCACCATGTTAGATTGCAACGCAAGCTTCGAACCCAGATAGTTTAGACCTAAACCCTTCACAAACATCCACCCATCCGCAGCCTGATCCGGTGTCGCAAACAAAGATAGCGTTTCCATTCGGCGGCGCGGCGAAGCAGTGGAAAAGGTCAGTGATCGAGCTTCAGTTTTTTCAACTTCGGTTCGATGATGTACTTGCAATAGGGATTCTTGGATTTGTTCTGCTCGTAGTAATCCTGATGGTAGTTTTCCGCGGGATAGAACGTCGATGCCTTGGTGATCTCGGTCACGATCGGATCCTTGAAATTGGCCTGCGCGGCTTTTTTTGAAGCCTCGGCCACGGATTTCTGGGCATCGCTGTGATAAAAAACCGCCGAGCGGTATTGGGTGCCCTCATCGTTGCCCTGGCGATTCAGGGTTGTCGGGTCATGCAGATCCCAGAACCAGGCGATGATTTTTTCCGCGGTGATTTTTTTCGGATCAAAGACCACCTGTACGACTTCGGCGTGCCCCGTGGTGCCCGTGCAGACCTGTTCATAAGTCGGACCGGCAACGGTTCCTCCCATGTATCCGGATGTGGCGGAATAAACACCGCCGAGTTGTTTGTAGGCGGCTTCGATGCACCAAAAACAGCCGGCGCCGAGTGTGATCACTTCCGCGCCCTCGGGCACTTTGGGTTTTGGAGCGGGCAGTTTTTGTTCGGTCATATCTTTGGCGGGCTCACAGCAGGCAAGCGCGGGAAATAGCAGCATTAGCAATAATTTGCGCAACATGATGGTATCATGGCGAGAAGATTTCCCGTGTCAAATGGAAGATACGACTTTTTGAAAATGCAGGAGCCGGTGTCGGCATTGTGGCGCATTCCATCTTTCCACTACGACGCGGCACTGCCAGAGTCCCTCCATGGCAGGGCGGAGTTATTGGGCGTTCATTTCCTATTCCTCGAAAGATGCTGCGTTTGTCAAAAAGCTCCATGCCAAACTGGAGACCTACCGATTACCTGGATCGCAAGGGCAACCCTGCGATTCACGTCGCCGGCAATCACGGGTATGTTTTGAAAATCGATGAAAAAACCGGGAGATCGAACGCACCTGGCTGGACACCGATGACAAGCCCGTGGGGAATCGAATTTGGCATGCACCGTTGGGTTGCCAAGTACGACGCGCACAACAACATGTTGGAGAAGGCGTTCTTCGACACCGACCTCAAGCCCATCGCCCACCCCGAGGGCAACCATCGATTTGTCAATGCCTTCGATGCGGCAGGTCACTTGATTGCGGTTTCGTACTTCGGCATTCGCGGCGAACCGGTTCTCTGGAACGGCGAATATCACAAACATGTCACGCAGTATGATGGTGACTTTGACACGTCCGAATCCTGGTTCGGGGTCGACGGCGAGCCGATCAACAATGTCAACGGCTTCCACTAGATGGAAACAGTATATGACGACATGGGTCGCCGCGTGCTGCTGACTTTTTCCGGCCCCGACGGCAAGGAGGCTCCGAAGTGGGGATTTCGGACCATGAAAATCGGCTATCATCCCGATCTGTTTACGGTTGCGACCAAAACGTATGCCGACAGCGCGGGCAAGGTTGTCGATGTGCAGCACTTCGATGAGAACGGCAAACCGGCTCAATGATCGCAGTGGCAAAATGAAATATCGCAACGGCAGGGACAGTATACCCGCCACGATGAAACATCCTTTTTTTCTTGTCGCATTCGGCGCCTGCACAGGCTTTCTGTCTTTTCAGGCCCAGGCTGAACCCGGAACTTCCGCATTGGCCCGCAACAAGGTCGGCAAAGGTCCGCTCAAGGTATTTGTTCTGGCGGGACAGTCGAACATGCAGGGCCAGGGTTCGGTGACGATGAAGGATGAAGCCGGCAAGGAAAAACCCGGCACCCTGACCTCGATGCTCAAGGATCCCGCCAAGGCTCCGATGCTGAAAAACTGGGTGGACAAAAAAGGCGAATGGAATGAAAAGCGCGACGATGTCTGGGTATGGGATGTCAATGAGTTCGGCAACCGCCACGGCATCCTCGAATTCGGCTACGGCTGGAACCTCGGCAGTCGGGAATGGTTCGGTCCGGAAATGCAGTTCGGCCACTTGATGGGGGATTTGTACGACGATCAGGTGCTGATCATCAAAACCGCGTGGGGTGGTCGGGATTTGTACAAGGACTTCCGCCCTCCCAGTTCTGGCGGCACGGTCGGGCCGTTTTACACCGAAATGATCGGTACGGTGAACAAAGTGTTGGGCGACCTGAAATCACAATTTCCCGAATACAAGGGCGGCGGATACGAAATTGCCGGTTTTGTCTGGTGGCATGGCTGGAACGATTTTTGCAGTCCCGACAAAGGCACGCCCGAATACGAAAAAAACCTGGCCAACTTAATCAACGACGTGCGCAAGGATTTGAAGGTGCCGAAACTTCCCGTGGTGATCGGTGAGTTCACCGGTCCGTGGGGGGCCGATTGCAAGGAAGCCGCTGCGGTGACGATCCGCAATGCGCAGAAAGCCGTGGCTCAAAAGCCGGAATTCTCCGCCACGGTGAAGTTTTGCGAAACCCACGACTTCGTGCGCACGGAAAAGGAATCGCCGACAGGTGAGGGATACCATGAATTCAAAAATGCCGAAACCTATTTCCTGCTCGGGGATGCTTTTGGCAAAACAATGAAATCATTGCTGGCAAAATGAAATGGCCGATCGTGGGATTCGTGCGCGCGAATACCCTGACCCGCGCAAAAAATTCATCGTCCATAGAAAAAAATTGACTCTGGACGATGCCTGACTAATTTTCCCGCGTTCTGTATCGTTTCAACGTTCAAGATTCGGCCACTTCTGGAAATTCTGTAATCCAGTCGGCGATCCGCTCCATCACCATAAAAATCCACAATGAAAACAAACTACCAAGCGAAAAACGCCCTCGCCGCATTGACGGCTCTCGCCTTCATCACCGGAAATTCCGCCCAGGCCACCTTGTTGGTCTACGAGGGATTTGATACAGCCACCACCACTGGCATCGCATCGGGGCTGAACGGCTTCAGACTCCAGGGAAAAACCGGAGGAATGGGCTTCGCCACCAGCAGTTCGTGGAATGCATTTGAGAACGGTTCAGCAAGGTATATCACGGTATACGCCCAGGGAGCGGCACCGGGCACCAATTTCATCACGTCGCCTGTGACCCCGCTGACATACAACGGCACCTGTGCCAACCTGCCCACTTCGGGCGGATACTTCGGCCCGAATGGCACCAACACCTCGGACCACATGATCATTTCCCGTCCGCTTCATCCGGCGGTCACGGCAACTTTCAAAGACGGTACGACCACCTGGTTCAGTTTCGTTTATGTCCGTTCGGGAAATCCCAACCCGGCCGGCGCGAAGTTGGCCATTGGCAAAGGTCCTTTGCTGGAAGACCGCGGATCGTCCTCCACGGGCGAAGCGATCGGCGGTGGCGGCGGTTTGGGATCATCGGAACGCAACACCCGAAAAATCTATCCCCAATTCTGGGACGGTGATCCTCTGACCCATGGAAGCATCTCAGGCGGCTCCCAATATGACGTGCAGGGCTGGGTGAAAGGAGCGGCAGGCGACGTTCACTATCTCACGGCCCCCTATTACGACCAAGGGCAAGCCCTGCAAACCAGCGGGGTCGATGGCAATCAAACGATGTTGCAGGACCTCAACAACGGCGTGCCACACATCATCGTTGGCAAAATCGAGTGGAAACCGAAGGGCATACCCGATGTGATTTCGGTGGTTCAGTTCCTCTCAAACGACTGCACGCTCACCGAGGCGGCCTTTGATGCCAGGATCGCCGCACAACCGCTGCTTTCCTCGGCCAACTGGCCCTCTGCGATCTTGTCTTACCCTGGCAGCGGCAGCCCTTTCATGGCTACCGTTTACAAGCCCGACTTGGATCAATCGCTGTTCGATACTGTCTCGATTGCCGGCGGCAAGATTTTCGGTGATGAGATCCGCATCGGGACCACTTTCATGGATGTGGTCGGTCAGTCCTTCGACCTGACAATCGCGCGCAATTCCCCGAATGTGAATTTTGCCTGGAACAGCCGCAAATTGATGAACTACAAGCTGAAGAGCAGCACGG
>Ga0114972_10000908_pt1 | contig 22307 bp, 24 predicted proteins | sample M_140807_EF_Meta_FD_87354 | JGI IMG/M metagenome (GOLD analysis project Ga0114972, IMG submission 87354) | Freshwater microbial communities from Lake Montjoie, Canada to study carbon cycling - M_140807_EF_MetaG | ecosystem: Environmental > Aquatic > Freshwater > Lake | place: Lake Montjoie...
AATCGAAAATAAACCTTATCGAGCAAACCAATCCTCAGTGGATTGATTTGGGTATCGGATTATTTTGATAGATGGTTGCCCGCCTGCGCGGGCATGACAGATTTTTTTGTCATGTACGGAGACCTCCTTGTATGAAAATCTATACCATGGAGCAAATTATCAAAAAAAATCAAACCTTAGTAAGGCACGATACTTGGGGGAGAGGGCATAGTAAACTTTATCCAAGATATTGTAGGTATTTTTTTACTAGAACGCCAACCGAAAATGAAGTCTATAAAGAAAAGTTATTTTCTATGAAACAAGACGAAGTAAAAGCGCAAGAAACTACCCCACCTAGTCCACAACAAAGTGGCCACAGGTAAATATTTACCTACCTATCATTAAAATATGATATAATCAAAATTTTTCGTAATGGGTATTGTGACAAATTTGATCGAAAGGATCAACACAACCTATTACCACAACGAGGTATGACATGGCCATTATCACCAAGCGTACTATTATGTCGCTTTATTCTAATCACGATGATATCTATAGCCACCAAGTCCGTATTGTTCTGGCAGAAAAAGGCGTCAACGTCGATATTACACCCATGAACTCTGATACCGCTTCAGAAGATCTTTTAGCAATTAACCCCTATGGATCCATGCCAACACTCATCGATCGTGATTTGGTGTTATATGAACCACGGATTATCATGGAATATCTGGATGAACGTTTTCCACATCCACCGCTATTACCCGTTTATCCGGTGGCCAGAGCAGAAACTCGTAAAATGATGTACCGGATTGAGCAAGATTGGTATGGCTTGGCCAACCGTATCCAAACACAAACAGAACCTAACCCAGAAGCAACCGGTTTGCTTGCAGAAAGCCTCTTAGCTATCGAAGCAGTATTTGCAGATAAACAGTTTTTTCTAAGCGAAGAATTTTCCTTGCTAGATTGCGTTTTAGCACCTTTATTATGGCGTCTTCCAGCATTGGGTGTTAGTATTCCGAAATCCGCTACCGGTATCATGCAATACATGGAGCGTTTATTCAAACGGGATTCCTTTGAATCTAGTTTGACCGATGCAGAACGACAATTAAGGACAGCATAAATGGCGTCACCCATGACATCCAATAAGCCGTATTTTATTCGGGCACTTTTTGATTGGATCGTTGATAATGATTTCACGCCTTATTTATTGGTGGATGCCATGCATCCTGATGTAGAAGTGCCGCTAGAATTTGTTAATGGCGGCCGCATTATTCTTAATATCGACCCCAAAGCTTGTCGTGGGTTGCATCTGAATAATGATAGAATCGTTTTTACTGCAAAATTTTCCGGGCAAACCACCCAAATTTCCTTATCTCCCGGTGCTGTATTAGCCGTATATGCCAAAGAGAATGGCCGTGGTATGGAGTTTGATGTGGAATATGATACCGTTCCTCCTAAAAAAACCGCGACTCCCACTTCTCAAGCAAAAGCAAAAGTAAAACCATTCTTAAAATTAGTATCCGACAATGATAAACCATCGGATCCAGATGATAAATGAACGATGTAGCAGCACCCTTTGGGCAAATATCCATTGAATTACCCTCTATTCAAGACACTGAACGTTACGCCAAACATTTAGCCCAGTGCCTATCATTGCCGATGGTCATCACGCTCAGCGGTGATATTGGCGCGGGCAAAACCACTTTAGTACGTGCACTCCTGCGCGCTCTGGGCGTACAAGGCCCGATCAAAAGCCCAACTTATTCATTGCTTGAAACGTATGATCTCCCGCTACAAAGCCCTTCATCTCAGGTGCCAGCGCAGTGCCATCATTTCGATTTATATCGGATTGTCGATGACAGTGAATTAGACTTCATAGGATTTCGTGATTATTTTCAGGCCAATACACTTTGTTGTATTGAATGGCCAGAACGCGTCTCGTTATCGCCTGATCATATTGATCTCGCTTTATTGCTCATCAGATCCGAGCATGGTAGAACGCTCATGATGCAGGCAAATGCTAAAACAGCGCCTATACTACATAAAAGTGTGCATAATTTTAATCTAGAAAGTCAGGTTTAAAGGGAGAAAAAATGGGGGTTTTTCAACAGATGCACCGAGTTTTCTTAGTTCTGCTCACCAGCATAGGCTTGTCTTCTCCCGCTTTTTCTGCGCAACTAAATCATATTAGCGTTGTACAGCAACAACCTCTCATATTAAGATTTTCCGTCACCGGCCAAGATACGCATAGCATTTTTATGCTACACAATCCAGAACGGATTGTGATCGATCTCAAGAACACGTCCACTCAAATGAACCCCGCATTTTTATCCCGCACAACGCAACTTATCAAAACGGCGCGCATCGGTCACCCGCAACCCCAAACATTACGTCTTGTGCTTGAAACCAAGCAACCGGTAAACTTTAATACCAGCCGCGGGGCAAGTGGTTGGCAACTCCGTATCACGCCCAAATCATCATCTGCGCACACAGTAAACAACAATAAAGCTGTTGGTTTAGCAAATCATCGACCTGCTGCCACCATTATTCGTAGCAACCCTGTCGGTCATCGAGACGTCATCGTCGTTTTGGATCCAGGACATGGCGGCAAAGATCCCGGTGCGATTGGTCCTCACCGTGCACGCGAAAAAGATGTGGTGCTCACTATTGCCAGACGATTAAAAACATACATTGATCAACAACCTGGCATGCGCGCAGTCTTAACCAGAAACGGGGATTATTATATTGGTTTACGCGAAAGGATGGCGATTGCCCGGCGCCACAATGCGGATCTGTTTATCGCCATTCACGCCGATGCGTTTGAAAATCACAATTCGCATGGTGCATCTGTTTTTGCTTTATCGCAACGCGGTGCTACCAGTGAAGCCGCTCGTTGGCTAGCCGCCAAAGAAAATTATTCCGAATTAGGTGGGGTGAATTTATCCAAAATCCATGATCAAAATGGGGTAATCCGTTCGGTACTGATTGATTTATCACAAACCGCAACCATCAGCGCCAGTCTACAGCTTGGACACCAGGTTTTGCACGGCTTGAATCACATTACGGATTTGCATAGTCATAAAGTGGAACAAGCACGCTTCATGGTACTCAAATCACCTGATATTCCTTCTTTACTGATTGAAACAGGATTTATTTCTAATCCCCGCGAAGAAATGAATTTAACCAATCCGCGCTATCAAGCGCAGATGTGTCAAGCAATCGTAGGTGGGATCAAAACCTATTTTTGGGACTATCCGCCCCATGGTAGCAAAATCGCCGCGCTTGCCGCGCGCCGCCCAGTCCTCAGTTATAGTTATAATGAGCCTGCTCGCAGAAGGTAACCGTTTACCATGAGAATTCAACAATTATCTCCTAGCGTATCTAATCAAATTGCGGCAGGAGAAGTCATTGAACGGCCGGCGTCTGTCGTCAAAGAATTATTAGAAAATGCGCTAGATGCGGGTGCGACCGCCATTAGCGTCGACCTAGGTTTCGGTGGACTCAATCTCATCAAAATCTCTGATAATGGACAGGGTATTTATGCCGAAGATTTACATTTGGCCATTGCTGCACATGCAACCAGTAAAATTTCGCAATTAGCCGACCTCTACACCATTACTACGATGGGATTTCGTGGGGAAGCATTGGCGAGCATTGCGTCTGTCTCTCGCATGAGTATTTATTCAAAACCAGCGGACCAAACCCATGGCATGTTGTTAAAAGTGGATGAACAGGGCATTCACACCCACATGTTTGCCAGAAATCAGGGCACTACTATAGAAATTCGCGATCTATTTTATAACACACCCGTACGCAAAACATTTTTAAAATCAGAGCGCTTGGAATATCAAGCCATTGAACTTGTAGTAAAACAATTTGCGCTGTCTGCGCCGCATATCGCGATCACTTTACACCATAATCAGAAACAAACGCTCCAATTACCCAAAGCAAATTGTGACCAAAGTCGTTTAAGACGGATCAAAAAATTATTTGGCCAAGCTTTTTTGAACGACGCAGTCTCCGTTCATGAAGAACATGAGCAATTTACTATGCAGGGCTGGATCAGCCAGCAAGCCTATCAACGCAGCCAACGCGATAAACAGTGGATTTACCTCAATAACCGTTTGATCAAAGATAAATTGGTCCTCCAGGCGATTGGCCAAGCGTATCAAGAGCTTCTCCATCCAGGACGCTATGCTTCGTGCATTTTGTATTTGACCCTACCGCCCGATCAAGTCGATATCAATGTACACCCTACCAAATATGAAGTGCGTTTTCGCGATCCTAGAACGATACATGCCCTGATTGTCTCTGGGCTGGCGAATCGCGTCCATACGCAAGCAGCAACCTTACCCAACATAGCAATAGAGCACCCTATCCTCATGCGCGCTTTCCCCACGGCAGACAGCTCCAACCGAGTATCTGCAGAGAATTCTGATTGGATCACCCTGAATCCACAGTTTGCCATACTTCGCTTCCAAAATGCTGCGTATTATTTGATTGATATAGTAAAATTACAGCATCATTATATGACACTATCACTCCAAACAATCTCTTATCCTTTCCCACACCGTGCATTATTGGTTCCCGTTCGCATTCCACTAGAAACAGCGGGAGATGCTTGTTTAGAACAACAACGCGCTGCCTTACTTAATTTAGGTCTACAATTTGATTTTATCGGCACACAGCATATCCTGATTCGGACTATGCCAATCAATTTTCCTTTGTTAGATTTAGAACGCTTTTTTCTAGCTATACAAAAATCAACTTATGACCAAAATAACTTAATTCAACAATTAATTGCCTGCCAAACATCCGATGCGTATAATATGAGTCCAATTGAACGCGAAACCTTAGTCGATTTTTGTCTGCAACATTGGGATTCCATGCTCAGCATCCATGCCTGTTTATACCTAGATTCAGCAACCTGTCAGCACCTGATGCGACAGGGCCGATCAATGCTTACTCCAGAGCGAGCCTTGACGTCATGATGGGCACTTGGTTTTGTTTGATGGGTCCAACTGCCATAGGAAAAACTGATTTAGCCTGCGCACTATTACAGCACTTCCCTTGTGAAATTATCAGCATCGACTCAGCGATGATCTATCGTGACATGAATGTCGGTTCAGCCAAACCGGATTTGGCAGTCTTAGCTCAAGCGCCTCACCATTTGATTGATATTCTTTCTCCCGAGGAAACTTATTCCGCAGCACAATGTTGTACTGATGTGCTGCGTTGCGCACAAGAAATAGAAGCACGTGGCAACATTCCTTTATTGGTAGGGGGCACGATGATGTATTTCCGTGCTTTGCAGCAAGGATTGTCTACGTTGCCAACAGCGGATCCCGTCATCCGCAATGCATTCGTTACCCAAGCACAAGAACACGGTTGGAATTATGTGCATCAGCAATTGGCCGCAGTGGATCCACAAGCCGCCACGCGCATTCACCCCCACGATACTCAGCGCATCCTCCGCGCGCTAGAAGTCTTCACCCTCACACAACAACCCTTATCCATTTGGCAGCAAACTACGCAACAATCGATTGACCGAAAATTTATAAATCTCATTTTGATGCCCGAAGAGCGCAGCTGGTTGCACGATCGCATCGCCGACCGGTTCAAGGCGATGGTCACAGGTGGATTGATTGATGAAGTACAGCATTTACGCCAAACATATACATTGACTGCCGCGCACCCTTCCATGCGCTGCGTAGGCTATCGCCAAGTCTGGGATTATTTACAAGATCACCAAGATCTCACTCTATTATCGGAAAAAGGCATTGCGGCCACTCGCCAATTAGCCAAACGCCAAATGACTTGGCTCCGCCATTGGCCAGATGGGCATGTTTTTTCTGTGACTGAAACCATGAATCACAGAGAAATGATTGCGTTCATACAGCAAATTACGGATAATTAATTTGAAAAAAAACGAGAAGAACAATATGACCAAACAAGAAAACGCTTGCGCACAAAAAACCATAACTGTCCAAGCTAAAGATTTACCGTTATCATGCCCCTCGCATAATATGAGTACCTGGAATGCGCATCCCAAAGTTTATTTACCCATCGAAAAAACAGGTAAAGAAACTTGCCCTTATTGCGGCACCCATTTCGTTTTAGCAAAAAAAAGCGCTAAATAACGGCAATTATACCTAGCGCACATGAGTTTTCGGTGCAAATGAGACTCTTAGACGAGATGAGCGTAGATAGTTCTTCAAAACGTTTTTTGCTTTAGTCTAGGGCGTGTCATCAATTAGTATTTTCGGCTGCAAACCGAGCAAATTATCTCAATTTTCGCTTCGAAAAACTAATTGATGACACGCCCAAGGTGAGATCCGGACAAGAGGGTGTTACCTGACTGATGTCCTTTTGCCACAGCATGCGCGGAAATAACAGAGATTTTTTGGCGTATACAGAAAAAAAAATACACAACCAGTATTCATATTTTCATTTTTAGTGATACACTTAAGTCATTTGAAAGTTTCTATAGAACTCTCGCTTTTAATCCCCCCCTTGCCAAAATAGAAGTGGAGCAAAATCAGTGAAACGCTGTACTTATAATAAAATTATAAAGGTGGCAACGCTATGAACATATTAAACGCCCTACTTTTATCTCGCATGCAATTCGCATTTACCATGTCTATGCATATTCTTTTTCCGGCTTTTTCAATTGGAATAATCTGTTTTTTAGTATGGATGGAAGGCGCATGGCTCAAAACTAAAAACCCAGTCTACTACCAGATCATTCGGTTTTGGACCAAAATATTTGCACTAACTTTTGGTATGGGCGTCGTTTCTGGTATTGCGATGGAATTTCAGTTAGGGACAAATTGGGCGGGGTTTTCTAAGCAAATTGGTTCAGTGCTTGGTCCTTTATTTATCTATGAAGTCATGAGTGCTTTTTTTGTTGAGGCAGGATTTATTGGGATTTTAATTTTTGGCTGGAATCGCGTAGGCCCAAAACTGCATTACGCAGCGACCATTATGGTCGCTGCAGGCACTTTAGTTTCAGCTTATTGGATCTTATCAGCGAACTCTTGGATGCAGCATCCCATTGCGTATACGCAAAAAGGCAATCACTTCATATCAACAGATTGGTTAGCGATTATCTTTAACCCTTATAATTTACCGCGCTATTTACATATGGTTATGGCGAGCTGGCTATCGACGGCTTTTGTAGTCACGAGCATCAGTGCTTATTACTTACTACGCAACATCCACACTGAACTAGCCAAAACATGTATGCGTTTTGCCGTGCATGTCATCATCATCTTCGCTCCATTGCAAATTTTTATGGGAGATATTGTTGGGGTTAACGTTTACGAACATCAACCTTTAAAAACTGCGGCGATAGAAGGATTATGGAAGACTGAAAAAGGTGCACCCACGCTTATCTTTGCGTTACCTTCCAATAAACAACAAAAAAATCTTTTTGAATTTGGCAAAATTCCTCATGGTTCGTCGATTCTAAACACCCATAGCTATAACGGTGAAATTAAGGGTCTATTGTCGGCAACACCCTCCGAACAACCCGAAGTATGGCCGGTATTTTTCTCTTTTAGGATTATGGTTGGAATGGGGTTCTTAATGTTTGGCTATGCTATTGTAGCAACATGGATGCTTGTCAAAGACCAACTATTTACTTCTCGTCGTATATTATTTGCGAGCCAGTTTTTGTCACCTGTTGGCTTTATTGCCTTGCTGACTGGATGGATCACAGCAGAGATGGGGAGACAACCTTGGGCAGTTTACGGTTTGATTCGGACTGCAGACGCTGTTTCTGCGGTCTCCACTCACGATGTGCTCATTGGGTTTGCTTTGATCATTGTGGTTTATGTTATTATTTTTGGAGGATTTTATTTTTATTTCCTTGATAAAACCATTAAAAAAGGACCCGAGGATGTTTCAGTGATTCAGCCATTTGGCTTCCTATCGGGAGACACGCCATGAATACTTTAGCACTGATTTGGTTAGGCCTGATTGCATTTACCGTAATGATGTACGTGATTTTGGACGGGTTCACCTTAGGCATTGCTCTACTATTTCCTTGGATTAAAGGCTCCGAAGAGCGAGACATCATGATTTCTAGCGTCCTGCCGGTATGGGATGGCAATGAAACATGGTTGGTATTTGCTGCAGCAGCATTGTATGCGGGCTTCCCGGAAGCATTTGGTGCATTAATGACAGCTCTGTATTTGCCTTTAATGGTGCTAATAGTTGGGTTATTATTACGCGGTGTTTCCTTTGAGTTTATCCATAAAGCCACCAAAACTAGCGCGCATATTTGGGAAAAGTGCTTTTGCATCGGCTCTTGTATGGCGGTGTTTGCTCAAGGAATATTTGTTAGCCAATTCATCCAAGGATTCTCGCGCGATCCCCAGAGTGGCGAAATCGTCGCCGGTTTTATAGGCAATCCATTGCATATCTTTTGTATCATTGCATTGTTGGTTGGTTACAGTTTGCTTGGATCGGCTCGGTTGATAAAAAAAACTGAGGGGTCACTTCAAGAAAAGCTGTTTACTATTTCTAACCGTTTACAATGGATGTTGCTGAGTGCATTAATTCTAATTGGCTTATTTTCTCCGCCAACTTCAAGTAACGCACACAAAATATGGTTCGTTTTACCTCATTCACCGTTTATGGTTTTTTTCATCCTGACCGTGACATTATTAATGGTGTTTCATGCAATTGGCATTAAACGGCGCAAAGAACAAGTTCCATTCCCAGCTTTGGTTGGTATTTTTGTCATCACCTATCTCGGTTTTGGTTTAAATACCTTACCCTATATTGTTCCTTATCAATTGACTTTTATGGATGCTAAAGTCGACGATCATGCGTTATTGATTATGCTTTATGGTGCTTCGGTCCTATTGCCATTGCTTTTGGCGTACACATTCTATGCGTATCATGTTTTTCGAGGAAAAATCAATGCCAGCAAAAAAGTCTCTTACTAAATTTCAACGCCAAATGGCATGGTTTACAGGGCTTTATATTTCCTCCATGCTAGGATTTGGATTGTTTTTTACTTTTAAGCATTGGTTAGTCAACATCTTGAGCCAGTAGCAATAGAACTTTATAAAACCATAAAATAAGTTTTTCAAATATGTGGCGTCCGCATCGTAACTTCATAACGAGGGGGGATTTATGTCAATAAAAGTCAGCGGGGCCCTGCTTTGGATTATGGTTTTTCAGATCATTGGTTATTGCCTGGGGATGATCACACAACATGATATTGTATCGTGGTATCCTACAGTACATAAATCTATTCTTACGCCACCAGATATTGTTTTCCCAATCGTCTGGTTTGTTTTATATTGTATGCTCGCTGTATCAGGTTATGTACTTTGGCAATATCGTCATCAACCACAGGCGAAATTAGCCCTTGTATTTTACGTTTCACAAATGTTACTGAACTGGGCTTGGACGCCACTTTTCTTTTATTTTCATTGGATTGGCGCGAGCCTTTTTTGCATCACCGCGATTATTATCTTGACGTTGATAACGATTATCATCACCCGCAAGACATATAAATTAAGTTGTGTATTGCTGATTCCATATTGTATTTGGCTGCTTTTTGCTGGCTATTTAAATACAGTGATATGGATACTTAATGCAGCGTAAATAATTATTGATTGATTATGCTGCTACGACAACCGTATAGGTTTATAAGGCTGAAAAACCCAGTCAAAAAGGAAACATAGATTATGGCAAACTATTTAGTGATTGCAGCAAGTAGTGCTATTGGGCAAGCGGTCGTCAAGCTCTTAAGGTCTCAAGGAGACACCGTCTTCACTACTGCTCGAGATAGAATCAAAATTGAACCTAATGCACTGCTGGATGCGACTGATTTTGATGCCGTTGCTCAGGTATTTGAAGACGCAGGCCCAATAGATGGGGTTGTTAATTGTGCTGGCTCATTATTATTAAAAAGCGCGCATACGACTTCTCAAGAACAATATCAAGCAGTTATTGATTCTTCATTAACAACCTCATTTGCAACGGTTCGTGCAGCTGGAATGCATATGAAAAATGGCGGCTCAGTGGTACTGATTTCATCAGCTGCCGCGCTTATTGGACTTGCGAATCATGAAGCAATTGCAGCCGCGAAAGCCGGAATTATCGGACTTGTGCAATCTGCAGCATCAACTTACGCTAATTTAGATTTACGCTTTAATGTGGTAGCACCAGGGATGACGGATACCCCGCTTACCGCGCCGCTTATTTCAAATGCTTTGGCTTTTAAAGCATCGAAGGCAATGCACGCATTAGACCGCATTGGTACCCCAGCAGATATTGCTCGGGCAATTATTTTTCTTTTGGACCCTAAAAATAATTGGATTACAGGACAAGTATTGGCCGTCGATGGAGGTTTAAGTAAGGTGCGCCCTAAAATGAAAATTTAATAGACAACACCTCAAATGCAACCCTCATTTTCCTCTTTTACGCAACAATTGGCGTTTTCACTGTTCTATTTCAAGACCTATGCAATGAGTAACCTCACCATTTTGATTTTTTACTGGGGAGATAGTGAATTCATTCACAAACTGTTCGCCATTTTTTCGATAATTGATCATTTTAACGGTCACTGACTCACGCTTTTCTATTGCTATGGCAAGTTTTTTTAAGGATTCTCTATCAGTTTCTTTACCTTGCATAAAGCGACAGTTTTTGCCAAGGATTTCACTTTCAGCATACCCACTCATTTCTAAGAAATATTTATTTACATAAATGATAGGATCATCTTCTTGTTGGCAATCTGTAATTAAGATCCCTCTGGGTAGGGCATCTAAACTTCGCTTCAATAATTCCAACTCTTCCTGATTGGAAAGGTTTTTCATTGCTTTTTCTCCTGATAGGGTTGTGTAACTTTTTATTGTAGGCATGTAAGAGTTACATATTCGGAGGCCGTCCGTCAAACAACTATAGGATTACACGCCCAGCTCATTCACAATTTGTACGCGAAGATCTGCTGAGAGTTTTTCTGGATCAGAAATGATTTTTTCTTTCTCCAAGCGCGATAGTTTTTTAATCTCTCGCTCCAAGCGCATTGCTAAAGACCTTTCACCCATAATTTTCCAGCATTGCGCAATTCGCAACGGTTTGAAACTTCGAGTGTATTTGCATTTCCCTGTGCCATTCACATGTGATTTATAACGCTTATCTAAATCGTTGGTATAACCCGTATAGTAAGTATCATTGTCACAATACAAAATATAGACCCAGTAGCATTTCTCCATGACTTAAAGTCTAACTCCGCAGTATGAAAATAGTCGGTAATGCCACAACCAAATCCACATTATCGCTTACGTCACTATATTGCTTAATCTCATGTTTTTCAGTTTTTAAGTGCCGAAACATCGATGGTAAGAAATATTTGATTCGGTTCATGTTGGCGCATGGAATGTGTGATGCCATCGTTAGTAATAGGATGCGTGGTGTTTTTAAGTCGTTCTAACATGAAACCATATGGCGTAGTTGCAATAGCCTCTTTGGTGTAATAGCCATTCTCATTTTGCCCTAAGACAGGTTTTCTATGACGAATATCCCCTTTGCGAACACATATTGTTCGTAAAGTATTGGGTTCGACTAATAAGAAATACCCTATTGCATTGTGAGAGTAGCTTCGAATAGCAATATGTAATTTATCTTCATAATAGCAGGGGATAGAAAGTGCTTGATAATCTACAATCCCAGACGCGATGTTATCTACTTTTAAATCCATAGGATATCTCTCAAATCACCAACTCATGGAAGGCCGCTAATACTTGCTGAGGGCTAATACTTGCCATACAAGCGGGTTGATACTTTGTCGCGCCTTGATAAGTACAGCGTTGACTTCTACAAGGCGCGCAATCAGGACTGCTTGCACTGATATGGATTTGCTTATAACCCACCGTGCCGCACAATTTAAAATCACCAGGGCCATATAAACAGACATTGGGAATATCCAATGCCGCAGCCAAATGCGCCAATCCCGTATCAAGACTGATTGCTGCCGCAGCGCGCGCCATGACACTGGCTTTTTGCCGGAGATTAAGCGTCGGAAGCAAATGAACTTTGAGATGCTGATTTTGTAAACGTAGTACGCGCTCTTTTTCTTCTGCACTCCACCAAGGCAAAAACACCTCATACCCTAATTGCACGACTTTGTTAATAATCTCCTGCCAAAATGGCTCAGGCCAAAGTTTATTCGCCACACTAGCAATCGGCGTGATAAACACAAATTTTTCTGGGATATAAAAATCTAATTCCGGTAAAAGGCTTTTCTCAATCCCATAGTTTGCTGCCGTTTGCGGCACGGGATACCCTAAACATAAGGCAAACAGTTGGCGTAGACGTTGTGCATGATTTTGCTGACGATTCACTGCAAAAGTTTTATGATAAAAAAATTGTGCCCCATATTCCCGCACGGAACGTTTGTCTAAGCCGAATCGTTGCCCTTTCGCTAATAGGCTTACCACAGCACTTTTCAAATTAGATTGCGCATCAATGACCATGTCATAGGTTTGGCCACGCAATTGTTTAATAAAAGCCTGAATCTCGCCACTTTGCAGCGTGGGTAGGATGTTTTTTTTCCAACGCCGCGAGGGCAGGGGTATAATTTTATCAATACTGGGATGCAAATTAGGTATGTCTTTGAAAGAATCCTCCGTCACCCAATCAAAGCGAATCCCAGGAATGGCATGGGTCGCATCAGTCAATGCTGGCAACAATTGGATGAGGTCACCCATAGAGGTCATTTTAATCAACAAAATCTTTTTCATAACTTAAATCAGGCTCTCTTTATCGTGATATATCATTTTAATGCCCCGATAAAAGCTACCTTCGGCACTCAAAACCGCCAGTAAAAACCCATCTATTCCTTCTAAAAAACCACCTTGAAGAATATAACAGCGAAAAAACATCCAGCACGCGCTCAACACCACTTTTAGCAAAGAAGGCGTACCGCGTTGCTGTTTGCGCATCGCAGCACTGCATGAAGAGTAGACATTCATTTTATGCAATGCATGCGTAATATCCTGGATTGAATGATGCTGAATACCTTCTTTTAACTGACCCAGTCTCGCCTGCGGCGGCAACATAATCGACTCATGCACAATAGCATCCGTATAACGGGCGCCCAAACGCTTATACAGCCGCACATGATGCTTGGGTGACCACGAATAATACAAAGATTTTCCATAAAAATTCAAATAAATAGGACTTCGATACGCATCCGCTTTATCTTGTTGTATAACGGTACAAATTTCTTGACGCAGTGCATCACTCACCACCTCATCCGCATCCAGGTTTAATATCCATGTTCCGGTTGCATATTCTAAAGCGCGCTGCTTTTGGAGACCGTAACCTGGCCAATCAGCACTATATACTTTGTCAGTAAACTCTCTGGCAACTGCCAACGTATTGTCAGTACTGCCTGAATCAAGCACAATAATTTCATCCGCCCAACGGACCGAATTCAAACAAACACGCAAATTGGCTTCTTCGTTTTTAACAATGACGATTACACTGAGCATAAATCAGACACCTTGACCTGAATCACGAGTCGAACAGAAACAACATGCGAGTTTAACTGATCTGGCAGCAAATCTCTAGTGATTCAAAAAAGAACCCTCTGGTACGCAATAACGCAAATTTATTGCGTTATTGCGAAGATGACATTAAATTAAGAAGTGGTTGAAGACGTCGTGCCGCTCACTGACACCGAAGTGGTCCTATTATTGGGTTGGTTATTCGCCGCAGATTGCAATGCTATCAGCGAATTAGTTAGAAGCAGACGCTCTTGCGTTTGGCGTCCCAAATATATTTGATAATTAATTTCCGATAACAAAATAGCAATTTCTTTTTGAGTCGTCGCCGCAGAAGCGGTGTTAATCTTATCCACCCACTGCGCGCCCGATGCTGCAGTTGGCGAATACAAACGCCAAGTTGCCATCACAAACTCATTAAAAGCCTGACTAGTGGATGTAGAAGTTGAGCCATCAGTCGAAGTCACTGTTTGCGGCATCCTTGCGTCCATACTACGATAAAAATTACTCGTCGGCAGTGAGGTTTGAGCGGCATACACACGCTGTCTAAGCAAATAATTCATCAAATCTTTACGAGCTGCTTTGATCGGGTCAGATACATCTGAAGTCATATCACTGGTTATTTCAGTATGCGCAGCCTTCCATAAACTTTGATAATCAGCTTCTGACATAGAATCTACAGGGATCACGGCATTCGTTACATTACGCACATAATCCGCTGCAATTTGTAATTGAGTCGAAATAGGCAACCCACCCTTTGGAGTTTTTTGCACCGTAGACGTCGAATAGATCAAAGGCGCCACTAATGTATCAACATTTAATTGACTAGCGAATTTACTAACGATCGCGCTCGTAAAAAATTGCGTCTCACTTGGAAGATTTTTAGTTGAGCTATCTACAACATCCTGAAGAGCTGTGTACATGACCTGACTTTGACTAACACAAGACCCATCGTCCGCACACAATGAAGTATTCGGATTAACCAAACTATTAACAATCGACTGATTCACCGGATTAGATTGATAATCTTTTTGGTCAAACTTCTCAACCACCGACACTCCTGTCGAGCTGTCTGACGCTGGCGTGCTAAACGTATCTGTATAGAGAATATTGGCCTGCTTGTTAAAGGAGTCATAATTAGTATTCGTAGTAAAATCAGAAAAATTGGGATAATTCACTGGACGCGCACCAAAAAAAACATTTAACAATTGAGTGCCCTTTGTAGACATGCCCAGGGTGTAATCCAAAAGTGCTGAGGCGACAGGGTCCGCTGCACTAGAGATGTCGTAACCAAACCAGGTGGCCAACTTTGTTATAGCATCCACAACAGCTTGTTGATCCGAGGTTTCCTCTGCTCCTGAACCGGCACTATATTGACCATAGGTGGGCAGAGAGAAAAACAACCCCATAGAGAATAGCGTCAGAGCAATTTTTTTCATTCTTCCCCCTCAAGAGCACGATGGATCAAATTTAATCTAGACTCAGAAAATGCACGTGACAGCAAACGCAGGCGTTCGAAAATAATATTTCTTTTTAAGAAAAACCCGGAAGGCTCATCACCCGTCATACTGTTCTCTTCTGCATACACCAGGATTTTAGAAGCCGAACCAGGATGAACCATATCAATCGCTTGAAGCAGTCTCAAGCCACGACTTGATTTGATGTTTCCGGCGAGATTTACGAAAGTAGCTTCATGATTCAGCTTAGTTAAATCCACCGCTTCAATATCATCCAACTCTTTTCCCAAATGCTCAATCGCAGCCTCTAAATCAGGATTCCCATCCAGCGTCCAACCCTCTACACTCTCTAAAAAAGTCACGACTTGATAGATCATTGGGTCGGCATATCCAAACCAATATTCTGCGGCAGCTTTATGACTGAGATCAGGCATAAATATTTTCTCAACATTTGTCTTTTCTTTCTACTATAATATATTATGATAATTAAATGTCTACCGGATGCAGGCAAAATATGAAAAATAAATCGGACAAAACGACCCCCCCCCAAAAAGCGTCCAAAACCAAAGCACTTTTATTATGGCTCTTCAACCCTCGTGTCTGGGGAGACTGGGATCGCTCAAAAGCCATTTCCCTATTCTTTTTAGGTATGATCGAACGTTTTTTTGTCTTAAGAGGGAAACCCAAGAGAAAATCTGAATCGTTTGATCGGGCAATAGCGAAATTCGATTTGGATGAAAAAACCCTCCAAGAAAAATCATCAGGACTAAAACGACTCAGTTACTCTTTATTGGGCGTAGCCTTATTTTTATTTTTATACTGTCTCTATCAATTTTGCTATGGCAGTCTGAAAGGTACCATGATTGCTCTGGTTGAAGTGGGCATTGCGTTGGTACTGGCTTTCCGTTATCACTTTTGGCATTTTCAAATTGAACAACGTAAATTGGGATGTAGCGTTAAAGAATGGTTTAAACACTCTTTCAAAGGCGAGCGCTCATGAAAAAAATACTGACCTTCCTACTTTGCTTTTTCTATCCTGTATTAGCGCTCTCAGAAAGTACCACCGCATTTTTCACCCCCCCACCCACCGATTATTCCGTCATATTTCTCGGCAATATATTTGGTATCGTAGACGGTGTTCTACATGGCTCCAGTGGAATGATGGGGCATATATTTTTAGTCTTTAATTCTGCTGTGCTTGCCTTAGGCGGAATCGTCGTGACCTACACCTTGATTGTGGGCACCATGAATACCTCGCATGAAGGTCAATTTCTAGGGCAAAAATGGTCATCCATATGGATTCCAGTCCGCTCAACCATTGGTTTGGCCTTATTGATTCCGAAGGCCAGTGGCTATTGTTTAATGCAGATTTTTATCGCATGGTCAGTCGTGTTAGGCATCGGAGCTGCGGATAAAATTTGGAATTCAGCATTAGATTATCTTAATCTTGGTGGTGTCTTTGTTGCGGCACAATCCTCTTTAAATTCTACAACTGCGAACAATTCAGCTGTAGAAAACATGGCCAAAGGCGAATCTGCTATGCTCCAAGGCCAAGTGTGTATGCGTGCAATTCAAACTATCTTAGAAAATGAGCTTGCTGCCCAGTTAAAGGCAAAAGAATCCGGCTCAGGAAACTGCACAGACGCCAAGACAAGCAAGGACTCGGATTTAGCTGCTTTTTGTGCTGGTGTCCCAGATTTTCTAAGCACGTTTAATGCAGTAGAAGCCAATAGCCTCGGAAAAAACTACGTTAAAATGCCTAATTTTACTGACAACTCTATTTACGCGCAATTGAATGGCGTGTGTGGAAAAATTACCTGGGCTCAGCTCAATATGGCAGAGGAGACAGACAATTTAGATTACATTTCTGCAGATGAAGTAGAGACATTAAATGCCTCTCGGCCTATCGCAGTACAACAGATGTATGTGGATTTGCTTAGCACCGCAACAAGCATGGTTAACAATGACCCCGAAATAAAACCCAATACCAGCAGCGACGCCAATACGCGTTACAGCACTATTGCGCAATATCAATATGGCATCCCAGTTATGTCCGATACCCAAGAAGCTTGCCAAGGCGCATCCGATAAATGCTCGATGTGGCTACCTGCACCTGAAGGAAAAACCCAAACCTACATCTTTTCTGGCATGGAATTCAATACTGCCTTAAACGATTATAATTCCATCATGCTGCCTGTATTGAATTTAGAAACACAGAACAGCAATGCCGAGCTCAGTAATAAACAGCATAAATTTATTGATGATGCCAAATCATATGGCTGGATCATGTCCGGCGCTTACTTCTTCGATATGGTAACCCTAAACGGAACTGCCGCCGGAGGCACAACCGCAGTTGACAGCGGATCTGGCTTAGAGGGTTCCACTTCTTTTTCTTCCTCTGATTTATTAACGCCTCTGAGCAATTCTTGTAAAGGCACCTATGGCTTGTTCTGCAAATTGACAAACAATGATAGCAAAAGCGCAAATTATGTCATTAATCTCATAACGGGTGAAAGTGTAGCAGCTGGCCTAAAGCCTGATGTAAGCGGTTCTTCTAATCACAAGGCCATTACGACACTGGGTTCTGCATGCACCTATGGCTACATTACCAATGCGTCTTTGATTAAGCTTCCAGGTCAACCTGGACTCAGCACACCTCAATTTAAGTTTAATCTTAACCTAGTACCGGCTGAATCTATGTTGGACATTCCTCACGTCAATTTTGCCTGCGGTAGCGTACCGTTTCTAGGTTGCGTAGGAAGATTGTTAGGGGATGTCATTTGGAATACGATGATCAAGCAATTTCTTGCGATCTTCCTTAACTTTATTACTGCTATGTTTGAGTATGTGATTGAAAATTTATTGATTTTACCGCTGACAACCATGATGTCCATTTTAAACGAAGGTGTGCAATTGCTAAGCACATCACAAACTCACCCCATCGTCGCATTAGCTTATATGGGCACTAATTTCATCAACTACTGTACCAATTTATATTTTCAAATGATGGCACTTATGACGATATTCTCGATGGGCGGAGAGATCATACTATTACTTGTGTTGCCGTTTGTGGCCGCATGGATGGGCATTATGTTTACCATAGGATTCATGGATGCTTATTACGTACCGATGCTACCCTATATGCTCTTTACTTTTGGGAGCGTGGCATGGTTTTTGGCAGTCATGGAAGCCATGGTAGCGGGACCCATTGTTGGTCTTGGTATCTGTCATCCGGAGGGTCACGATGCACTCGGTAAATCCGAACACGCAGTTATGATTTTAATTGGCTTATTCCTACGGCCCGGTTTGATGGTCATAGGATACATTGGAGGGATTACAACGTCGTATGTTGCCGTATATACCGTTAACGCCGGCTTTGGGCATTTCATGGCGTTCTTCATGCCTCCTGGCACGAATAACCCCGTCTGGAGTGACATGGAAACCATTTACAACGAGTCTACATCAGCTTATGACCAATCTGAGATTAATGATACAATTGACCCCAGCACTTGGACCAGTGGTGCAACGGCTGCTAGTAATAATTATTCCACCGCACCAGCAACGGCCACTTGGGGACCCAGTCCTTATACCAATTATGCATCCATGTATGCCGGATTTTTCTGTCTACTTGTCTACACAACCATTTATTTGACCGTAGTAGAAAAGTGCTTCTCTCTCATTTATTTGTTACCCGATCAAGTCTTACGCTGGATTGGTGGCAGTCCTGAATCATGGGGTAAAGAGACCGCACAATGGAGCGAAGCAACTAAAAAAGAAGTCGAGGGCGGTTCTAAAGAAACTGCTAAGGCAACTCAAAAAGCTGTTGAAAACGTCGGTAATTACATAGGCTTAAAAGACCCCAAAGGAGACCAAAGCGGAGGAGGCGTGTCTGGGAAAAAATAACGTGCCCCTGCGCTTGTCCGCGGAATCCAGAGATCTGGCTCTTAAACAAGACGGCTGGATTAAACAGGACTACTGGATCCCGCGGACAAGCAGGCGACATGATCTGAGGTCTTAATAATCAGGGTCTTCCTTAGTTCCCGCGATAATCAGTTTATACACCTTTTCGGAGATGATACCCTGCTCAAATTTGTTTTTAGCATCCAGCGTCATCAATTGTCCACGCTGTCGCACTAATTTACGGGTCGTGATGGTCACTTCGTTGGGGTCACTATCTAATAGCAAATCGCGAGCAGCTTCATCAAAAACCAGGTATTCTCGCAAAGCAACTCGTTTACCATCCACAGTCGGCACTAATTTTTGCCAAATACAGAGGCGAATCGTTTCTAAAATATCGATAGTACGACCCAAGCGCTCTTCTCCAGCAAAAGACGTGACCAAGCGTCGCATGGTTTCAGCCACACCAGAGGTATGTAACGTAGTATAAACAGGATGGCCCGTAAGCGCTGCCTCTAACGCCGCAGAAATAGTCTCCGCATCTCGGCACTCTCCCACCATAATCAATCGGGGCTTGCGTCGCAACGCATTGCGTACACCATCGGCAAATGACGGCAAATGCCGTGGAATTTCAGACTGGCTCACAATAGCTGACGCTGTTTCAATTTCATCAAATACAAATTCTATGGGTGATTCATACGTCAAGACCTTACGATTAGAGTCAGCCGTTTCAATCAAATCGCGAATAATAGATGCCAATAACGTGGACTTTCCTGAACCCGTCGCCCCAGTAATGAAAACAATCCCCTCTTGCGGAGCCAATGCCTTCAGAATGTTCTCAGGCAAATTCATAGTCTCTAATTTTGGGGGCGTAGTCGGAATCGTTCGTAAAGTAAGCTGCATCCCATCATGCCCATCCACCAAACAAGAGGTTGCGTTGACCCGATAGCGAAACCGAATCCCGCGATTAGGACGAAACTCGTAATGCGTATCAATGTCCTTTCCAGACAATAATTGCGTAGTAGCATTCGGACCATAAATACTATTAATCAGGTCCCCTACTTCGGTATTGGATAAAGCACGATTAGTGATTTTGAGTAGTCGCCCATACACTTCGATAAAGATGGTAGAACCCGTTTGAATAGTAATATCCGAAGCATTCAGTCTTTGGGCATGCTCCAGCATTTTATCCATGAATACCGGGGAAAAGCGCGTAGGCTCATCTGGCATGAGATCATTGGACATCGTCTTAGCTCCTCAAATGGTTGCCACGAGCACTGGAGTACGACAAGATCGCTTAGTGTCGTACTAGGGCGTGTCATCAATTAGTATTTTCGGCTGCAAACCGAGCTAATTTGCTCAAATTTCAGCTTGAATTCGTTGAATAGAGCTGGCTATTCGCCTCATTCAAGTTAAAATTTGAGCAAATTATCTCAATTTTCGCTTCGAAAAACTAATTGATGACACGCCCTAATTCATAGAGCTAATAATAGGATGCCAGCTTTGTGCTGGGACTTTTATTTTAGCCGACTCAACCTTTTTTTCTAAATCATTAAACTGCTCAAGCGCTTTCTCATCTTTCGCTACAGCCGCTTTCCATTCACTACTATTCATATTCAAAACAGGCAACGCTGTAATACGTAATACCTTATCGTCAATATGAATTTCAGTTTCATCTCCAGTAATCCCCAAATCAGTGTGCGAAACATAAGGTGGTGTTACCATATTCATAGCGAGCAATTTGCGGTACAAAATCATCCCATTAAAATCTTCTTTGATCCGCGCAATATTTTCTTCGAGAATCGTATTGGCTTGTTCAACTCCGTTTTGCCAACCCTTGGTCACATAATGGACCCAGATTGCACGTTCATCTTTATCTTTGGGTAATAGCGTCAAATGAGGCGGATCCGGTTTTTTATAGTCCATCCATAAATATTGACGCCAATTAGGCGACGTCGTAACAAAATGAGCTTGTTTTGATACTTTATACACACGATCAGAAATACGAATAGTTTGAGTATCGGCTAAATTAAGCGTATTGCGACCTTCAAGTAAGACGGGTGGTAATACATTATGCTCTAAGACCAGTGCATTAAAATCGTAAATGGTATCCAAATATTTAGCTTGGCGTATTAATTGATCATCAATCGATTTGGCGCGAACGGCCAAAGCAGACTGCGCACCCACACTAAGCGCCGTTTCTTTTAACGCCATTTCTCTTATTTTAGAGGTCCCGCCTTCGTTCGTCGAGCTAGACGTTTTGTTGTTTTCCAACGCTTGCAAACCGGCTAACGAATCCGTATTGCCGTCTTGTGAGTGAAACACAGAGCACCCAACCAAAAACAGGGGAATGACCCAATAAAATTTACGCATAAGGATTTGCATATCTTAATTCAATAATTTTTTGTACGGGGTAAACATTAATAGACGCTTTATTCGCCGCCTGGTAATCTATATTGCGTAAAATATCAGCCAAACTTTGACTTTTATCGCTCGAACTAACCCCCACTAAAATAGGAATAGCAGGCTCTTGACCAAGAACACGTAATTTGTAGTGTGAGACCTTGGCAATTTTACTCGTCAACTCAGCAATCGGGCCCGACCAATCCACCGAAACATTCGTTTGTAGCCCTGGAGCATTAGGAATATTTAAGGCATTGTCTCGATAACGAGGCGTCAACGCTTTCTCAGTTTTGGTCATTTCTAGCATAGAATCACTGACAGAATTTGCAGCTTCAGCAAGCTTAATGGTAGCATCATCGCTGGGTGCGTTATAAGCAGGCGTTTTTTGCATCGTGCTCGAGCAAGCCACGAGACTGGTTAGCAAAACCAAAAGCATGATAAATTTGCTATTCATAGGGTTATTATGCTTCTTAAAGGTCTATCGATAATTATTGATTGAAACAGGAGCGCAGCAGCTTGTCAAGAGCATTCTCAGTCCCCTGTCTTTTTGTTGAACTACCGGTCTTTTTTTTGATGACCAGTGTCTTGACTTCACGCACGTTCTCCGTTAACTTAGGCCCCGGTATGCCGAGGTGGTGGAATTGGTAGACACGCTAGCTTCAGGTGCTAGTGGGGGCAACCCCGTGGAGGTTCGAGTCCTCTTCTCGGTACCATTGAGTGATTTTACAACAATCCCTAATGGTTCGCAAACATACGTAATGCTTTGATTATTATTGAAATAATACTGACTTCTTCTTCTCAAATCTTTCTCAACTATTCGTTATTTTTCGCATATAACCGCGAGCACTTTGGGTAAGATCTTGGGTAATCTTTTTTATCTCATTTTCCAGTTCTTCCAAAGTTACCGCTTAGTTGAGGTCTCAGCAATCCCCTCATTTTAGGTCACGCAAAAAATCAGTCCAAAACCCTTGTTTTTGGAGTAAATTATCAAAATTTTGCATCAGATTGTCTTGTTCTTCTTGAGTGAATCTGAAGAAAAATC
>Ga0114972_10000909_pt1 | contig 22306 bp, 21 predicted proteins | sample M_140807_EF_Meta_FD_87354 | JGI IMG/M metagenome (GOLD analysis project Ga0114972, IMG submission 87354) | Freshwater microbial communities from Lake Montjoie, Canada to study carbon cycling - M_140807_EF_MetaG | ecosystem: Environmental > Aquatic > Freshwater > Lake | place: Lake Montjoie...
AGCGCCGCTTCAACTTGTAGGCGTAGAACACCGCGACCGGATCGTCGGAGGCCTTGCCGATTGGCCGGTTCTTCAGAAGCTTCTGAACGCAAAGCGCCGCTTCTTCGGTCACCTTCTGAGTCCGCGCGACCTCGACGCCCTCGGCCCGCCCGCGCTCGCGCACGAGGAACTGAACGTCGATACGGCCGGCGTCCCCGGAAACGCCGCCGTGCCCCGCGACGCAACCGGCCACGCCTTCGCGCGTCTTCTCGATCGCCTCCTCGAGACCGTCGACCTTGCCTCCGGAAACTTTCGGCTTGGAAAGCGAAACCTCAGGCGGAGGCCCCGCCTCCTCGGCGGCCGCGGAGACGTGGCCGAGGAGCAAGGCGGCGACGATCAAGGAAGCGAAACGCATGCGCCTCGGTTCAACGCCCGAGGGCTTCGGCGCGGTTGACGATGCGTGGCGTCAGGAAGATCACGAGCTCGCTACGAGCGTCGCTCGAGGTACGACGCTGAAACATCACACCCAGGACCGGAATGTCCCCAAGAATCGGGATCTGGTTGACGTTGCGACCGGTGTTCCGGCTGTAGATGCCGCCGATGACCGCCGTGTGCCCGTCCCGAACGATGAGCTCGGTCTCCGCCTCGCGGCGGAGGATCGTCGGGTCGCCGCGCGCGGAAGTCTGGTTGAAGTCCGGCTCGTCGCGGTTGACGCGGACGTGCATCGCGACGCTGCCGTCGGCGGTGACGTGCGGAATGACCAGGAGCTGCAAGCGGGCTTCCTGGAACACGGTCTGCACGCCCTGCGCGCTCACCTGGGAGAACGGAATGAGCGTGCCCTGAACGATGCGCGCCTCGTGATTGTCCAGCGCGAGAACGCGCGGACTCGACACGACGCGAAGCATTCCGTTGGACTCCGCCGCAGACAAGCGAACGGCGAGGTTCACGGTGTTGTCGATCGACCCAAGCGTAAGGCCAAGCGCACCACCGGCCCCGGTACCGACCGTCGCAGGCAAGTTGACGGCGAAGTTTGGGTTCGTGACCTGGTTGACGCGCGGGGAAAGACCCGCGGTCGGCGTGTTCGCATCGCTCGCGCCACCGACGAGGCCGATCGACGAAGGGAACGAGGTGCCGGTCTCGTTGCCCGTGCCCGGACTGAAGGCGACGTCACCACCCCACTGAATACCGACGTCGCGTTTGAACGTGCTCGTCGCTTCGACGATGCGGGCCTCGATGAGGACCTGCGGCGTCTGGGTATCGAGTGCGCGGATCAGCTCTTCGATGCGGTTGAGGTTGCCGGCGACGTCTTGGGCAACGATGACGTTCGTCCGCGGATCGACCGTGAGAGAGCCGCGCGGTGACACCATCTCTTTGGCGCGCGCCGCCATGTCGGCCGCGGTCGCGTAAGAAACAGGGATGAGCCGAACCTCCAAAGGTTCGAGCTGCAACCGGCTCTTCATCTCCTTGATTTTGAGCTCGCGCTCCTGCGCGAGGTCGGCGGCAAGCGCGATCCGAACGATGTTTCCGCGACGCTCCATGCCGAGCTTTTTCGCGCGCAAGATCGTCTCGAGAGCCTCGTCCCACGGGACGTTCTTCATGCGGATCGTGACCGAGCCGGCGACGTTGTCGGCGGCCACGACGTTGACGCTCCCGACGTCGGCGAGGATGCGAAACACGTTGTGAATATCGGCATCCTTCAGATCGAGGTCCACACGGCGGGTCGCCGGGCGCGCTCGACGGTCCTCGACCTGCATCGGGGTCGTCGGAAATGCGACGGCCCTGTCCGGCTCCGTGGTCCATTCGCGGTCGCTCGAACCGGAGGCGCTCGCGGCGTCGGGGGCGACCGGCGAACCGAAGGGAACGTGCGCGCTCGACGGTTCGGCCGAAAGCGTCTTGGTGCGCCGTGCAACACCGCCGTCTTCGGCGACGCCCGTGAGGGTCGCGTCATGGCGCCCCTTGGCGAACACGAACTGCAGGGCACCCGCCTGCTTCACGACGACGCCCGTGGCGTGCTCGTCATGGTCGATGTCCACAACGACCTTGCCGTCCTTGCGGTAGGTGCTGACGGCGTGAACGAGGCCCCCGTAGGCGCCGACGTCCAACGTCCTCACGAGCGCGGACGAGACCGCGGTGGCATCGAGTTCGAGCACGCTTCGCGTCGGCGAGCGCCCAAAGGTGCGGTAGGCGGGTGTGCCGGAGAGTTCGATGAGGATCCGATCCTGATTCGTACCCCGATCGAACCGAACGTCACGAAGTTGAACGAGCGATTTCGCTTCCGCGCTCGGGGCGCTGACCGGGACGGCCGATGCCGGCGCCGTCTTTTCAGAAGGCGCGAGGCGAACCCTGAGCCCGTCGCTTGCCGTCGTGATGCGGTAGCTCGCGGGCTTCATCAGCTGAATGAGCACGCGCGTCGTGCTCGTCCCGTCGCTCTCGAACGCCTGGGTCATCACGCCGCCGACGACGCCAAGGGTGTCGGTGATCGCCGCGTCCGACGAGCCGAACGTCGCGTCTCGGAGATCGACCGTGAGACGCCGACCGTCCTGCGAAACATGCGCGGAATAGTTCGGCTCCGCGTTGCTCCGCACGACGACTTCGCTCCCGCCCCCCTCGACTTCGAGCAGCTTCACGGACTCGACTCGGTACGTGGGCGCACGCGCGCTCGCGTTGGAGCTCAGCGTGGCGCACGACATCACGAGCGTGAGAAGAAGAGCACCGCGAAGCCATGCTTCCTTCGCTTTTCTCGTTAGTTTTACCGCAGGGACACGCATACGGGGGCAACGATAGCGGCGGCGGATTGCCGCGGCCTAATTAGTGACGAGGATCGGTCGCGCCGAGGAGCTGCGCGTCACGAACCGCCGTGAGACTCACCCACGGGATAGAGCGGCAGCACGCGCGTCGTTCGCGCGATCTGTGGCCGGGCCGGATCTTCGCGAACGAACACGACGTCAGCCCCACGGATTCGATCGACCTTCCAGTTCACTGGAACTTCCTGGCTCCCGGTACCGCCCGTGCTGATGAGCTCTGCTTTGCCGACGAAGTCGCCGGTGTAGAGGATCCAGCCGTAGCCTTTCGGATCGACGAGCATCGCGCGGTCGCTCGAGCTCGCGATGATGCCGACGAGCTTCAGCTCGTCGAGCGCGAACATGGGTGCCTTGACCTTACGCCCGATTTCTCGACTCACCTCATCGACCGGCCGAATGAAGAGGCTCGTGTATTCACGGTAAGGATCGCGCGACTCGTCGGACTCGATGAAGTCCGCCTCGGTGAGCACCACAGGCGGAGGCTCCGCCGCCTTTGCAGCTTTTGCATCCGCGGAACCCGAAGCGGAAGGCGAAGGCGAAGTGGACTCCGCGCCGCCGGGGGGTGCCGGGGCGTCTTCGTTGCAACCGACGACCAACGCGAGAAGCGTCGCGAGAATTGTGGACCGCATGGGCGTCATCACTCCTTCTTCTCACCGCCCTCGGCCGCGGGAGGCGGCGGGGGCGCGGCTTCTGCGGGCGGCGCGGAACCTTCACCGGCGCGCCGCTTCTTGCCGACTTCGTTCTTGCCGAGCGACCGGAACGCCGTGGCGAGACACTCGACGTCCACCTGCGTGCCCTTGTCGTCTTCGAAGGCCTTTTTCGAGGCGTCCTGGGACCGCACGCGGACCGCGATGTTCTCCATGTTGATGATCCGGTCGACCTGACCTATCCCATAGAAGAATTTCGCGATCTGATGATACTTGCCCGTGACTTTGAGCTGCATCGGGACCTTCGCGTAGAACTCTTCCTTTTTCTCCTCGCCGGGTGCCCAGCTCGCGAGCGTCGCACCCGAAGTCGTCGCAACGCTTTGGATCGTCGAGAGAAAGGTCGGCATCTCCGCGTCGTCGGGGAGCACCTTCTTTTGCTTGCGGGCGAGTGCCTCGAGGCGCGCCTTCTCCGCGAGGTCCTTGTTGTACTCGGTCTTCGCAGCTTCCGCTTCGTTGAGCTTGCCCTGCTGCTGGTCGAGCTCACCGGTTTTCATCTCGATTTGCGTCGAAATATCACCGAAAAACACGAAGAAATAGGCACCGGCAACCGCGACGACGAACGCGATGCCCACCGCCAGTTTCGTAGCGATCGAAAGGTCCCCAAGACCGCCTTTGAGCTTGAGCGAAGCCATCAGTACTTGACCTTCACTTCCAGGGCGAACTTGACGAGGTCGAGCTTGGTCGGTCCCTCACCCGACTTGTCTTGCGACCCTTCTTTGAGCTTCACGTCCTCGAAGTATCGGGACAGCTTCAAGCGCTGCGCGAACTCGTAGACGTCGCCGCCGTCTCGCGCCAACCCCTCGAGTGTCACAACGCGGGACTCTTCGGCGTAGTTCGTGAGCCAGACGCGGCGAGGATCCCAGCTCGCGTTGAAGACGGCGAGCGGATTGTCCTGCTTCAATTGCTCCATGCGTTCGGGGTCCATCGTCGGCCCCTTGCCCTTGGTGAGGACGCGCGACAGCTCGAGCAGCACGCTCGTCGGTCCCTTTCGGGCGAGGTTCAGCTTGTTGATCGCGTCCTGACGGGCGCGCATCTCCTCGAGGTCTTTCTTCAACTGCGCGTGATTCTTCACGAGCTCGTTGATGTCGTTCACCTGGCTGGTCAGCTGTTCGACCTTGCCGGCAACGACGGTGAACTCGTCCTCTTTCGTTTGGTGAAAGAAGAACAAGCCGACGATTTCAAGCACGACCGCCGCCATGACGAGCAGCAGCCACCGCTGGCCCCCTTCGGAGGCGCTGCGGCGCTCAGCCGAGTTGGGGAGAAGGTTTACGCGAATCACGCTCGCTTCTCCTTCGGCTTGCGCATCGAGAGCCCTAGCGCGACCGAGAGCTGGGAGATTCGAGGCGCGAGGATCTGCTGATCGACCTCTTTTTCGAGAGGAATCCGCTCAAGCGGCTGCATCACTTCGACCGCAACCCGCGAGCGACGCTCGATCGCGCTGCCGAGCTGCGGGAGGTTGGCCGTTCCACCCGTCAGGTAAATCCGCGAGATGCGTTCCTCCCCGCTCGTCGCGAGGAAGAAGTCGAGGGAACGCTGAATTTCGCCTGCGACGGTGTCGCAGACGGAGTCGATCACCTGAAAGACCTTTGCGGGGAGCGCGCTCGCCGCTTGGGGCTGCGATGCCTGAACTTTCATGTCTTCGGCCTGCTCGAAGGGCACGCCGACCTGTTTCACGATCTGCTCGGTGACGAAATTTCCGCCGTTGGCGATGTCACGGGTGAACGCGCTCGCCCCACGCGAGACGACGTTGATGGCCGCTTGCGTTGCGCCGATGTTGATGATCGCAAAGGTCTGGTCAGGAGCCAAACCGCGGTTGTACTCGAACAGGTTCTGTACCGTGAACGCGTCGATGTCCACCACGACGGGCTTTAGCTTCGCCTGCTTTGCTATCTGAACGTAATCGTTGATTTCGTCACGCTTGGCCGCAACGAGGAGGAGATCCATCTGGCCAGCCTCGGGACGCCGCCGCAGGATTTCGTAGTCGACGTTCACGTCCTTGATGTCGAAGGGGATGTGGTTCTCCGCTTCCCACTGGATCTGCTCGTCGAGCTCGGCCGTGGTCATGATGGGAACCGTGATCTTTCGACTGATGACCGACTGACCGCTCAGGCTGAGGGCAATCTCGCGCTGCTTGATTTTCGCGTCGGAGAACGCGCGCTTCAGACCGTCCACCACCGCCTGCGAGTTCATCACGTGCCGGTCGACGATCGTCTGGGGCTCGAGCGGACAGTAGCCCACACGGAAGAGCGATAAGCCCTTTCGCGTTTCTTTTAGCTGACAAATTTTGATCGACGTGGCGCCGATATCGACGCCAACCAGCGGCTTACCCTCCGACATGGCGGGTGCTCCTCCAGGCACAGCGCACCCTCTCGGGGTGCATTCCACGAAGCTTGGCACCACATCCGGGGATCGGGCAAAATCCGCGACGCGCGAAAGGGGCCCTTGGTGGGAAACCTGCTTTCGCGCCGCGCGCACCGCATCCGGTGGCATGGCTAGCCTCTCTGGTCCGTCCAAGAACCGAATGCACCCCTTCGCTTGCGCCACTCTGATCGCCGTTGCGGCCGCCTTGTACGGCTCGCACGCGGTCGCGCGGCCAGCGACGCCTGCAGGGCATGCTCATGCGGCGCCAGAAATCGTGCACGTGGTGCAGCCCGGGCAGTACCTCAGCATCATCGCGAAACGCTACCACACGACCTCGGAAGCGATTCGGAAGACCAACGGCCTCAACCCTGGAACCACGCTCAAACCGGGCGCCAGCCTGCGCATCGCCGAGACCCCCGAGCATGCCGCGTGGCGTGAAAAAAACGAGCCGCACCTCAAAAAAGACGAACCCATCCGAACGCGCGAACATGACCAGGATCATGGCAGGGCGCACGACCGCGACCACGACGACGCGGCAAAGAATCGCGACAAGGGCCGCGAAAAGGGGCGCGAGCGCGGCGGCGACGACGAACCAAGTACCCCGCACCGCGGCGCAGCGGACGCCGCCGTACCGTCGACGCCCAACGCCGACAAGTGGGCGAAACGACCCGCGAGACCCGGGTTCGTAACGGCGACACGTTTCACCGACACCTTTCGCGGGTCGCTGCGGGCCTCGAACGGAAACGTGGTCGCAAAGGCCGCCGAGAAGTTCGACTGGCTGCTCCGCTCGAGCAAGACGCAAGAGCAGATGAAGATGGACCGCCGTCTTCTCAAGCTTTTGTCGCAGGTGAGCGATCACTTCGGAGGGCGGGAAGTCGTGCTCGTGAGCGGCTTTAGGCCGTTTTCATCGAAGCAATTTACGAAGAACTCGCGGCACAACCACGGGGAAGCGATCGACTTTCGCATCGCTGGCGTTCCGAACATCGCGCTCTACGAGTACTGCCTGACGTTGCCACAAGTCGGCTGCGGCTATTATCCGAACAGTCTCTTTATCCACCTGGATGTCCGCCTCCTCAAGACGCGCTGGGTGGACTACTCCCGTCCCGGCGAGGCTCCGAAGTACGCCCGAACCAAGCCGGTGAGCCCGAATGGCGGGGGCCACGTCGGGTCGCACGTGCACGACGAGGACGACGACGACGATCCCGAGCCCGACGACGAGTGAACGCCGCTTCGGCCTAGCACCGCTTCGGCCCAGCACCGCTTCGGCCCAGCACCGCTTCGGCCCAGCACCGCTTCGCGACCTCAAGCCTCAAAGATCTTCGTAGATGTCTTTAGGCTTCTGGGTCGGAGCGGCCGGCGTGGCGGGCTGCGGGGCGCGAAACACCGGACGCGGTGGCGACGTCGCAGAGGCTGTCGCCGTTGCGGAGACCGTCGGCGCGGACTCCGGCAACGTGTAGTCGCGCTGCGCCTGACCGGCCTTCACATCGGCGGGGCCCTCACTGCCTTGGCGGCTCCGCATGGCGACGGCAACGATCGCCCCAAACAGCGCGAGCGCGGCAACGATCAAAGCGACCGTCATGAGAGACCGCGAACCACCCTGAGGCGGGGACGCCGGAAGCGGATGCGCGGCAGAAGGCGGGCCGGCCATGGGCAAGTCTCCCATGGGCGAGGGCAGCACCGACGGGACCATCGCAGCGGTCTGGAGCCACGGGCTGTTGGCGCTGAGGGCAGGATCGACCGTCGGGGTGCGCCCAGGGGCAGGGCCCGCAGCGCCGAAAGCCGCAGGCCCCGGAGCAGGCGGCACCGACGGCGTCACGGCCCGGGCGAGCCAGGGGCTGTCACTTGCCGCGCCCTCCAAGCCGAGCGCGTGACCTCCGGCAGGTTCGAACGGCGTCGGAGCGGGCGCCGGCACGCGCGGCGCACCGGGCGACACGGCCGCGGAGGAGAACGAGAGGGGTCCTAAGGATGCGAGGAAATTTGCGAGCGGGATGAGCCCGCCGGGGTGTCCGAGTTGGGGAGGCGCTGGGCGACGCGGCAACACGACGCCGACGGAAGGGCCAAACGCAGCCGGCGCCGCAGCGAGGCCGGGATGGGTCGGAACCCGCTGAAACGGCAACGCCGAATCGCCGAGCGGAGCGGGCGAACCCGACCCAACCAGCGACAGAGCAAACGATGGCGTGCTCCGGGTCGGTTCGTCGGTCGGATCGCTCATGGCGTGAGGGGATAGCCTACCACCGTGCGGGGAAGAATTCGACAACGCGCTCAGCGGGCGAGCAGCGCAAATTCGATGGTTCGACGATGAGCCCCCTCTGGAGCATCGAGCTTCACTCGGCGCAAGGCCTCGAGAATGCAGGCTTCGACGACCATCGGCAGCTCGGCCTCCGCGCTCACCAAGGGCTTTTGAAGCCGACCGCCGACCAGCGTCGCGACGACGGTAATCCTTCTCGAAAACTCTGCAGCCGGAAGGCAAGCTCGCGCAAAACGGACCTGCCGGTCGAGTTCGCCCAGCGTGCTCGACGAGAGCTCGGTCGTCTCCGCGACCGCGGCATGAAGCCGCCCGTCCTTCGCGTCGCTGTCGGCGTCGGAGACCGGCCGCGAGCCGCTCGACTTGCGCTTGAATTGAAACGGAGCAGACGAAGGAGGCGAGGGGTCGGCCGGTGCCGAAGGACGGGAGGCGCGGCCTGGCGGCTCGAATGCCCAATCGTACGCGTTGCTGCCGGACTCGAGAAGGCTCGCCCCTCCTCCCTGGGCTTGCGGGTCGGCGCCGGCTGCGCCCAGCGACGACGCGAAGTCCTCTTGCGACCCCGCCCTTTGCGCCCACCCGAAGCCCCACCTCGAGGGCGGCCCTTTCGCGAGTTCCGCCGCGAGCCGACGACGCGCGCTGCCGAGCCACGCTTCGAGCCGCTCGCCGTCGCTCCCGCTCTGCGACGGCGAACGTAGCCAACGGGGCGCGAGGCTCGGTTCGGACGCCCAGGCCGCGGCCCGCTCGTCGAGGTCGAGCAGCGCGACGTTCAGGAGGAGCTGCCGCTCGAGGTGCGCGGGGTCCTCGGGGGCCACACGAAGGGCCGCCTCCTCGCGGGCGAGGGCCTCTTCGAGGAGCGCCCGATCGGCCACGAGCGCCCGTTGTGCAGGCTCCTCGGGCGCGCCGATTCTGCCGCTCGAGCTGCCGTCGATGGGCCGATTCGCGGCGGCCCAATGGGCCTCGCAGCCCGACAAAATGACGACGGCCATCGCGCCAAACGAAACCGTTCCCAGGGCGGCCCCGCGGCGCATCGCGCGAGCCACCCTGGATTTGCCGGCCGGACGCATGCCTCGCGATTGCTATCACGAAACTGCTAAGGTGCAGCTCTGATGAGCGGCTCCGTGTCCGGCAGCGACCCCCAACGCCCCAACGTTCCAACTGAGATTCCGAACGCCTCGCGCGATCGGGTCGTTCGCGCACTCACCGACGACGACACCTTCCGTGTCATGGTGGCCGTGACGACCGACACCGTGAGGGCTGCCCTCGCATCGCAGAGGGCCAAAGGGCCGACCGCACGGCACTTCGCCGAGCTGCTGACCGGGACCGTGCTCGTGCGCGAAACCATGGCGCCGCAGTATCGGGTCCAAGCTGTCCTCAAGGGTGCTGGCGGCCGCGGAAGTTTGGTCGCCGATGCCCACCCGGACGGGCTGACGCGTGGGCTCGTGCAGCTGCCGGAAGGCGTCGATGGGTTCGAGTTCGGTCCAGGGAACTCGCTCCTGATGATGCGTGGCGGCGCCGCCCGGATGTACCGGAGCGTGACCGAGCCACCGAGCGACGGCGCCGTGGCCGAGGCGCTGATGCTTTACCTTCAGAACTCCGAGCAAATCATCAGCGTGACCGCGGTCGGCGCCCACGGAAGCGCCGATGAGGTCGAGCATTGCGGTGGCTACATCGTTCAGCTCTTGCCTGGCGCCGCGCGCGGTCCGTTGATGGTGATGACCGAACGCCTCGCCAGCATGCCTCCTGTCGGGCAGCTCTTGGCCAACGCCAACGGTGACGCCGACGCGCTGATGGCCGAGCTGCTCTACTTGATGCCGCACACGAAGCTTGGCGACTCCGAAGTGCGCCACGGGTGCCTCTGCGACGAGCGCGCGGTGCTCGCGAGCCTTGCAACACTGCCGCGCGAAGAACTGGTCGACTTGACGAAGGACGAAGAGGTCCTCGAATTGTCGTGCGAGTACTGCAACACCGTGTACCCGATCCCCAGCGCGCAGCTGAAGGGTCTCACGACCGCGAGCTGACGATGCGGGTACCGTCCGCTTGCGTCGTCGCGCTCGTGATCCTCAACGGGTGTGGCGCAGTCCCGAGCTCGCCGAAGAGCGAGGTGGCGACGCCGAGTTCGGCGCGCGTCGAGTCGCTCAAGACGGCGGGACCCGCCATCGAAACGAGCGCCGCGGGCACGGCTGCTCCGTCCCTCGCGGCAGCTCCGTCCCTCGCGCCCGCGACCCCGCCGCCGGGCGGAGCCGAGCCCCTGGCAACACCTGCACGACGAAGCAAAAGCGAACTCCCGCGCGGGACCACCGTCCTTCACGTCGGCGACTCGATGGCCGACGCGCTGGGCAGGGAGCTCAAGGCCGAACTCGAGGCACGCGGCATCAAGAATCCAACGACCGCGAAAGAGGCGACCTACATCCCGCAGTGGGCGAGCAAGTTCGACACGATGGGACTTCGGGCGCTGCTCAGGCTCCACAATCCCGACCTCGTCATCGTCACGCTGGGCGGCAACGAACTTGCGATGCCCAACCCGTCCGAGCGGGCCGAGCCCATCCGCGAACTGGTGAAGGCCATTGGAGAGCGTCCGTGTTTGTGGCTCGCCGCGCCTCTGTGGCCGAACGCACCGAACACTGGGCTCTTCGAAGTCATCAAAGCGAACCTCAGCCCGTGCGTTTTCGTCGATACGAACGCCATGCTGAAGCTCGAAGTCCTCGCGACGGACGGCGTCCACCCGACGCTGCCGGAGCGCAAGCGCTGGGCACAATTTATGATTCGGTGGCTCGAGTACAACCGCGACCCGAGCGGCGCCAAACCGTGGAGCATTCTCTCACCGACCGCCCCGCCACCGCCGCTCGAATGACGTGCGCTCGAAAAACGCGCGGTTATTTGCTGTAATAGCCGCCACCGAACGAAGGGCCGCCCACCCCGCCGCCGCAGTCATCGGCCATCGCGAGAGCGAGCACCAGCGCGAGCGCGACGAAGACGACGAAGACGGTCGCGCACCCCGAATGGGAGCCGCCGGAGCCATCGCCTCCGGCCGCACTCGAGGCGCCACGGACTCCGAAGGCCTCGAGCTCGCTCGGGTGAAGCGGACCGCAGAAGGAGTAAACCACCTCCGAGTCGCTGCGCTCGCGGCTGACCTTGCCGCCTGGGCCGGCGAACTCGGCCGCGGTCACCGTCTCGCCGATCGCGACCTTCCAGTAGAACTCGCCGACGACGTGGTCGATGCGCGCCCTGACCTCTTGCTTCCAATGGTACGACTGGCCTCGGTAAACCACGGTGCTGTCGGCATCGGCAACGTCACCGACTTCGAGCGGAGTGACGAGCGACCAGGCGCCCTCCTCCTCCATCAACCACCAGTAACCTACCGAAGGTCCGGCCCAGAGCAGGTACTCCGTCCACGGGTAACGCTGACCGTCGACGACGCAGGAGCGCAGCACGCTGCCGCAGCACACGACCTTGACGCCTCGCAATTCGGCCTCGGTGCCGACCGCAATCAAGGGGCGGTGCGTCGAGCGCGGCGTCGGCCCGAGCACCCTCAATCCCCCTTGGGTCACATCGCTCTGGCTCCCGCAGTACTGGCAGACAACGCGCTCCACTTGAGCCGAAAAAAGCGGCAAATTTCCGCCGCAAGTGGGGCACTGAACGTGCCTTACCTTGGCCTCCGGCTCCGCTAGCGGAACCCCGGAGTCGAGCCGAATCCCGACGGGGTCGAACTGTTGGCCAAGGTAGACGACCGGCCGATCGCTGGAACCGTCTCCGTAATCGAGGGTGCCGAACCGACCCTCGGGCGCGCTCAGGTCGGCAAAGCCCGAGCCGACACCGGGCCTCGGGATGCCGGTCAAATTCCCTTGAGCGCTGACGAGCCGACGGGTGCCAACCTCTTGAACGACCCACGCCCCATGCGCGCCGAGATTCACGGGGCCACCGGGCCGAAGTTCCGCGATGGGAGGCGCGGAGATGCCCGCAATCTCGTAGGTGACGTACCAGCGTCCCTGGGCCTGCGCGACCCAGGCAAACGAGCCGTCCTCCGGGAAGCCAAGCAAGAACTCTTGCCAAGGCGCACTGACGTTGTCGTGCCGATCGTACTGCGCGCGCCCTTCGACCTCGAAGCGCTTGCCGCTCCAGAAGCCTCCGCCGCCGACGACGAACGGCGACGGGAGCTCGAGCAGGTCGGCCACGTGGCCGTGTTTCTCCAAGCCGCGATCGGTCCGCACCACGACGAACCGACAAAACGCGCAGACTTGGGCGTGCACACCCAGCTTGAAGGTCATGGGCGCGCCGCAGCTAGGGCACTGCGCTTGTCGGTCGAGCGTCACGGCGCGACATGTTACACCGTGGGCTCATGGACGAGCGCCGATATCTGTCACCCGCGCTGCTCGCGAGCGTCGTCGTCATCGCGACAAGCGGCCTCGTCTACGAGCTCATCGCGGGGACGATGGCGAGCTACGTTCTCGGCGACTCGGTCACGCAGTTCAGCTTTGTCATCGGCCTCTACCTGTTTGCGATGGGTATCGGCTCGTACGCCTCGAAGCACATCGAGCGCGAATTGTTGCGCCGTTTCGTCGAGATCGAGCTCGCCATCGCGCTGGTCGGAGGGTTCTCGGCGCCGGCACTTTTTCTCGTCTACACGTCGTTCGGCGCGTTCCGCGCGGCGCTCTATGGGATCGTGCTCCTCATCGGCGTGCTCGTCGGGCTCGAGGTGCCGCTGCTCATCCGTCTGCTGGAATATCGGCTGTCGCTGAAGGACCTGGTCGCGCGCGTTTTGTCGCTCGACTACGTCGGTGCCCTGTTCGCGAGCCTGCTCTTCCCACTCGTGCTCCTGCCGCGCCTCGGCATCCACCGGACGAGCCTGCTCATCGGCCTCTTGAACGCCCTCGTCGCACTGGGCGCGACCTTTCTTTTGCCGCTCGAACATGGGCGAGTCTGGCAACTGCGCGCGCAGTGCGCGCTGATTGCGAGTGCGCTCGTCGCCGGCGTCGTTGGCTTCGACCGCTACGCACTGCGCGGCGAGGCGACCTTCTTCGGGGCGCCGATTGTGTACTCGGCTCAGTCACCCTACCAACGCATCGTGCTGACGCAGTCGAGGCACACGACGCGCCTCTTTCTCAACGGGCAACTGCAGTTCAGCTCGGACGACGAGCACCGGTACCACGAGACGCTCGTTCATCCCGCGGTGGCCGCCCTCGGGCATGTGCCGAAGCACGCGCTGGTCCTCGGCGGCGGCGATGGTCTCGCCGTCCGGGAGCTGCTGCGGTACCCAGAACTCGAGCGCATCACCCTCGTGGATCTCGATCCCGCGGTGACCGAGGTCTTCAAAAATGTCCCCGCCGCCCGAACGCTCAACCAAGACGCGTTCGCCGATGCCCGCGTCACGGTCCGCAACGAAGACGCGTTCGCCTTTCTCGACGAGACCCAAGACAGCTTCGACCTCGCGGTCGTCGACTTCCCCGATCCAGGCAACTACGCGGTCGGCAAACTCTACACCCTCTCGTTTTACCAACGGCTTCGTCAGCGGATTCCGCCGCGTGGGGTCGCCATCGTGCAGACGACGTCGCCCTACTTCGCGCGCAGGTCGTTCTGGATGGCTGCGGAGACGATCGCCGCCGCGGATTTCGAGGTGTTTCCGATGCACGTCCACGTGCCAAGCTTTGGCGAGTGGGGATTCGTTATCGCAGGACCCCAAGGGATGCCCCGTCCCGAACGGCTCCTCGCGCTCCCAGGGGCGCTGAAGTTCCTGACCGATCGAGAGCTGCCAGAGCTGTTTCGATTTCCAAAGGACATGGAGCGAGAACCGGTCGGCATCAACCGACTCAACGATCAGAGGCTCGTCTCGATTTACACCGAGGAGTGGGACCGTTGGCAGCGCTGACGCGGCGAGATCTGCTGACGACGCTCGGAGCGGGCTGGCTCATCGATGCGGAGCTGCCGTCTCGGCGCCCCATCGAAGGCGCGCTCCTCGGCGCACGGCATCGCGTCGGCCACTGGTTGCGCGATGGAACGCTCGACGGCGCGAGCGGACCGACCGAACGCGTGGACGTCGTCGTGGTCGGCAGCGGCGTGAGCGGCGCGAGCGCGGCGTGGCGGCTCGCCGGGGCAGGCGTCGAGGTGCGAATGCTCGAGCTCGAATCGTTCCTCGGCGGCACGAGCGCATGGGGAGAAGATGGCGTCGTCGCGCACCCATGGGGCGCACACTACCTCCCGGCGCCGAACGCGGATGCCCGCGGGACCTTGCGCGTGCTCGAAGAACTCGGCGCGCTCACCGGTTGGGACGCCCAGGGAAATCCACTCTTTCGTGAAGACGTTCTCTGCCACGCGCCCGACGAGCGACTCTTCTACCGCGGCGAGTGGCACCCGAGCTTGACACCGACGAGCGCTCTCGACGCGAGGTCACGCGAAGAACTTGAACGGCTTCGCGCGATCCGCCGCGCGTACCGCAAACGCATCGGCAACGACGGGCGGCCCGCGTTCACCATCCCTCTTGCGTTGTCCTCGCGCGACCCGGAGCTCCTCGCGCTCGACCGCCTGACGATGTCCGAGTGGCTGACGCGCGAGGGGTTGGTCTCACCCTTTCTGAGGTGGTACGTCGAGTACGCGACGCTCGATGACTTCGGGGCGGGGCTCGACGATGTCTCGGCCTGGGCGGGGCTGCACTACTTCTGCGCGCGCAAGGTCGAGACGGAGCAGCTGCGTGGAAGCCACTACCTCGTTTGGCCGGAGGGCAACGGGAGGCTTGTGAAACACCTCCTCTCGCGAATGCACGGTCTACGAGAAGAAGATCAGCTCGTGACGGCCGTCGAGCCAACAGGGGAAGGCGTGCGCGTACGCTGCCTCGACGTGAGCGGCCCACAACCTGTTCGCCGAACCCTTGAAGCACGCGCCGCGATCCTTGCCATCCCGGGTTTTGTCGCGCGCCGGTTGCTCCCCGCACACGTTGCCAAAGGGCTCACGCCACGCCCAGCGTCGCCGTGGGTCGTCGCGAACCTGCACGTCGAACGGCCGTTCGAGCCGAACCACGCATGGGATTCGGTCCTGTACGACAATCCCTCCCTTGGATACGTCGATGCCGGCCATCAGCGGACCCGCCCCGACGAGCGCACGGTCCTTACGTACTTTCGCGCATTCGGCGCCCGCAACGTGGAAGCGACGCGCGCCGAGCTGGTCGAGCGACGGTGGGCGAGCCTTGCCGCCGACGTCTTGCTCGACCTCGCGCCCGCGCACTCCGACCTCGCCGCGCAGACGCGCCGCCTCGACGTGATGGTTTGGGGCCACGCGATGCCCCGCCCGCGGCCCGGATTTCTGAGCGCTGGGGGCCGCACCCCGCTCGACGTCGCGCCGCTCCTCGACGAGCGGATCGCGTGGGCGCACGTCGACCAGAGCGGCTATGCGCTGTTCGAAGAAGCCAATGCCCACGGGGTTCGAGCGGCCGAGGCCATCGGGGCCGCCCTCGGCGCGACCATGGGCGCGTCGTGGCTTTGAGCGTCTGAGCTTCAGACGACCGTGATCGTGGCGTTGCCGACCGCGTCGCCCTTCAGCTGAGCGACCACAATCTCGTAGTCCCCCTTCTGCACCGAGAACGTGATGGGCGGCGGGCTCTGCGGTTCCCCGGTGGGAAGTTCGCGCATGACGCGCTCGAGGATCGTCTGACCGCTCGGAGAGCGAACCCGCACCTGCCAGGGCGGCGTGCAGTCGGCGTAGGTGCGAAAAATGAGCCTAGCGAGCTTGTTCGGCGCGAGTTCGGCGAGCGACTGGCAGATGATCTCGATGTCGCCGTGGGTTTCGATTTTTCCAGCCATCGCCTTCGCTCCTCACGACACCGTAAGCTTCGCAGACCCTTCAACCTGGCCGTAAAGCTCTTTCACGTGGACGTGATAGACGCCCGCGGTCGGCACCAGGAAGGTGACCGGTGCGCCGCTTTGCGGAGAGCCGGTCGGTAGCTCGCGAATGACGCGGTCGAGGATGATCTTCCCGTCGGGAGCCTTCACCTTGATGGTGACGGGGGGCGTGACGTCATCCCAAACCCTAAAGATGAGCTTGGCCGTGAGACCAGGCGCGAGCGCACTGCTCTCTTGGCAGATGCACTCGATGCCTCCGGAGTATTCGATCCTGGCAGACACGACGTTGGCTCGCAGTGTAGGCGCAGAGCTTCAGCCTTGCGAATTATCGGCGTTCTGGTCGGCGGTCCACCGCAGCCGAGGCTTGCGCGCGGCCCGCGCTTCGTCGAGACGGCCCAGGCGCGGGAGGTGTGGCGCGGTCTTCACGAGCTCCGGCTCGGTCCGGGCTTCCTCGACGATCTTTTTCAGCGCAACGACGAACTCGTCGAGCGTCTGCTTGGTCTCGGTCTCGGTTGGCTCGATCATCAGCGCGCCCTTCACGACGAGCGGGAAGTAGACCGTCGGCGAATGAAAGCCGTAGTCGAGCAGCCGCTTGGCGACGTCGAGGGTCTTGACGCCGGTGGTCTTCTCGAGCGTTTCATCGGACAACACGATCTCGTGCATGCAGGGCTGGGTCGTCGCGACGTCGAGGGTCTCCTTCAACTGGGACCACAAGTAGCGAGCGTTGAGCACGGCGAGCTGCGACGCGAGCGACAGGCCCTCGCCGCCCATTTCGCGCATGTAGGTGTACGCGCGAATGAACATGCCGAAGTTGCCCTGGAACGCCCGAACGCGACCGATGCTCTGCGGGCGGTCGTGGTCGAGCCGATAACGGTCCCCCTCACGAACGAGGACAGGCGTCGGCGCAAAAGGCGAAAGCTTGGACTTGAAGCAGATGGGCCCCGCGCCCGGTCCGCCACCGCCGTGCGGCGTCGTGAACGTCTTGTGGAGGTTGATGTGCACGACATCGACGCCGAGGTCGCCAGGTCGCACTTGGCCCATGATCGCGTTGGTGTTCGCTCCGTCGCCGTAAACGAGGCCACCCCGATCGTGGATGAGCTTGGTAATCGCCGGAAGGTGCGTCTCGAACAACCCAAGGGTGTTCGGGTTGGTGATCATCAACCCGCACACGTCGTCGCCGCCGTGCTGCTCGATGATGCGCAGGACGTCCTCGGGATGGACGAGGCCGTCATCGCTCTTGGGGATTCGAATCGCCTCGAGTCCTGTGAGGGCACAGGTTGCGGGGTTCGTTCCGTGAGCGCTTTCGGGGATGAAGACCTTGCGCGGCGATCGCCCCTGCGCCCGATGGAAGGCGCGAATCAACATGACACCCGTCAATTCACCCTGGGCGCCCGCCGCGGGCGAGAGCGCACAGTCGTCCATGCCCATGACCTCGCAGAGCATCTGCGAGAGGCGCCACATGACCTCCAAGCTCCCTTGGGCGTACGCGTCGGGGCAGAGCGGATGCAGGCCGAGGAACTCGGGCTGCCGGGCGGCCCACTCGTTGACCTTCGGGTTGTATTTCATGGTGCAGGAGCCCAGCGGATACATCTGCGTGTCGATGCAGAAATTCTGCTGGGAGAGCCGCACGAAATGCCGAAACACCTCCGGCTCGCTCACCTCCGGAAGTCCGGCGGGGAGGGCTCGCGAAAGCGCGCCAAAAGCCTCGCGCGGAGAGATTCGCGGCACGTCGAACGGCGGCAGCGACGCGCCGCTGCGACCCGGCGAGCCTCGCTCGAAAATCGGAGGCTCATCGAACTGAATTCCTCGATCGGCGCTCATCACTGCTCCGTCGTCTCCGCGGGCGCTTCGGCGTCGCCTGCCTCGGTGTTTCCCTTGTCCCAATCGCCGCCACCCACGTCGGGGGCTCCAGCCCCACCGATCGAACGGATGTCCGCTTTGACGTTGCGTTGCTTGACGGCGACCCACTCGGTGCCGACCTCGTCCTGGCCTCGCCCCATCTCGCCCTTCAAGACGTCGTCGACGTTCTCTCCATCGGGGCGCGTGTAGAGAAAGTATCCCTTGCCGGTCTTCTTCGAGTTCGGGCCAACGAGGCCGTCCTTGTACTCCTCCCAGTCGAAGCGGAGGACGTTGCCCGAAAGGTTGCCCTGAAGCTTGCCCCACTCGCCCTTGAGGGGTCGAAGCCATCGGCCATTCACGAGATTTCCCTCGGGTACCAAGTGAAGGGTGCCGAACAGAGGACTGAAGTAGACGCCCTCCCAGGAGGCATTGTCAGGCATCGAGCCGGCCTCGACCTGAGCACGCCTGGCTTCGACGGGCTTGGGTCCGCACGCAACGAGCGACGGCGCCACCAAAAGCGCCGCGGCGAGGGTGAGCTTTCGCGCAAGGAACTTCATGACGCGGAGCCTAGCGCTTGTGGGATTTGCGCGCTAGCGGACCGTCGTATGCTGCAGCCATGACGACTTCGAACCGGCTTGGTGCGACGGTAGGTGGCAAACTGCTCGAATCCGAGCAGGCGCGCGCTCTTTGGGAGCGATTCAGCGCGTACATGGACGTGCACCGCAACGACTTCGCCGGCTTCGCGAAGAGCGAAGGTTGGGCCCACGCGAGCGTCGGACCTTACGGCACCGGTGCCATGCTCACGCTCGGCAACGACGCTCCCAAGGCCGCCGCCACCGGGCCGGCGAAGCCCCAAGGGAGTGGAGGAGCGAAAGGAAAGGGGCGCCCAGCCCCACGTGGGCCCGCAGGAGGCCGGGGCGGCCCGCGGGGACGACGCTGACGAACGCTCAGCCCCGACGAGCAAAAAACGCCGCGATTTGCTCATCGAGACGGGGCGCGTCCGCGTAACTCGCTCCGAACCGCGGCCGCTGCAGGAGCGGCAGGGGCCCGGAGGGCGGGTGCTCGAGCGCCGAGCCGCCATGCCGTACCGTGTCGGCGACCGACGGAGCAGGTGGCTCGCTGGGTTCGGACGCCTCCCGCTCGGCGACGAACATGCCCGGACCGACCGTCTGGCGCGCCGCCGGCACAACGGAGCGCGGACCTCCGCGAGACGCCGCTTGGTCAACGGTATCGCCCGAGACCGCGCCGTCGAAACCACCACGCAGCAGCTCGTCGATCACGCCGGCGTGCTGCCCGCGCATCAGCTCTCGAATTCGCGCGACGAGACGCTCGTCGTCCTCGAGCTCCGCGTACGAGGTCCTCAGGCTGTGCACGATTCGGCCACCGTCGGCGAACAGGTGCGTGGTCACCGCGCTGCGGCGTGGCCCGAGGTCCTCGGTCTGCAGATGAAAGGTACGGCCGCCGTGAACGACGTTTTCGTTGTGTCCGAGAAGCGGTCCGCGAACGGGCATACGGTTAGCCTCGCGCCGAAGCGATCATTGGAGGCAGCGCTCCAGTTGGTCGACGTTGCCCGCCGCCACCGCACACTCGACTTGCTCGCGAGTCAGGCGTCGGGCGCAGTCGGCCGCGTCTTGGGCATGCTCTGGCGTCGTCCGAGACTTCTCGACGGCGGCCGCGAGTTCCGTCGGGCGAAGCGACTCGTCACGCTGCAAGAGGCTCCGCTCGACGTAGCGATCGACGAGCGCGAGGCACTGCTCCGCCGTCGGCGCGGGAGCCCTTCGCGCGGCGACACGCGTGGCGAAGACGGAACCGAACGTGAGGGCGATCACCCCGAACGCGAGCGCGGCGTGCCGGCGGGCAGGGCCACCCGCCGTTGCCGCGACGGGGTCCTTGCTCACTGCAGGCACCGGTCGAGATCCTCGGCCGACTTCGCTTCCCGAACACAACGCATCGCGTCATCGGTGATGCGCTTGCCGAGGCAGTCGTCGACCATCGCTTGCCCCTTGGCCGCGCGGGCTTCCTCAACGGCGCGCGCAATTTCGGCCGGATCGGTAACGTTTTTCGCGAGCAACGCGACCTCGGCGCTGCGCCGAAAGATGGTCTCGCACTCTTCCTTCGAGGCGGGGTGACCGCACGCGGTCAAGGCGAGGGCGAACCATGCGCCTCGAATTCGCGCGAACTGAATGGGTCGGTACGGCACGGGGGGCGTCGAATGTTGGCGCAATTGTGGACCCGTGTACAGGCTGGGGTAAATTGAAGCCGTGGGCTCGGACAAGAGCAGCCGCGACGGCGCGCCACCGCAATCGGGGGAAGTCCCCGAGCCGCGGCCGAGCAAGCGCGGCCCGGGACCGGCGCGGAGACGCCCGAACCTCGCCCGGCCACCGGCGAAAGCGCTGCCCCGCGAGCGAAGGCGGCTCACCCCGGAAGACTACCTCGCGCATGCGATGCAGGCGAAGAGCGCGGCAGCCCGAGCCAACTGGGCGCAACGGGGGCTCGCACATCGTGGCGGCATCGACAGCACCACCAAGGCGCTGCTCCTTCGCCAGCTTTACCTCGCGTTCTACGCGAGCGGCCACTTCGAACGCGCTTACGAAATTGCCCTCCAGACCGTAGGGCTCGGAGGTCTCGAGGACGTCGTTCAGCAAGACTGCGCACGCGCCAAACACGCCGCCGGCGACATCGAAGGCGCGCTCGGACACCTCAGGCTCGCCGCGCGCCAGGCTCCCCCTTCGAGGCGCGCATTTCATTGGTGGACGCTGGGGTCGGTGCTCTTCCTCGCGAACCGTCACGCCGACGCGGTCGCGGCGCTTTCGCGCGCCGCTCGCTGGGGAACCCGTGACAAGCCCCTCTACCTCGGGCACCTCGCGCTTGCGAAGCTCGCCGCTGGAATCAAAGTTCGAGGGCTCTCCCAGCTCATCAACCGACTCGCCGCGTGTCCGGCAGGGCAAGGGTACGGGCGGTTCGTGCTTGGGCTCCTCGCACAGCGCGCCGAACGCTGGGACGAAGCCCGCGACTACCTCGAAAGTTTCGTCGAACGGACGAGCCGCGGGCACGCGGCCATGGCGATCGCGCTGCAGGGCGAAGTCGACATGGCGCGCGCGGCCCTCGCCTCCTTGCGTAAAGCAAGCTGACCCGCGTCGCGGTTTGGCGCTACGCTGGCAGCGAACGACCGAGCCGGAGCCCCATGGGAGAGATATTTAGCAAAATTGGTGCGGCCTTCCTTGGCGGCGTGATTCTCAACATCATGCCGTGCGTGCTGCCCGTCTTGACGATGAAGGTCTTTCACGTCGTCAAGAAAGCCCAGGAAGACCCTGCGTCGAACCGAAAGCACGGCCTCGCGTACGCGGGCGGCGTCATCGCGACGTTCCTCCTTTTCGCCTTCCTCATCATCGGGCTTCGCAGCGCGATCGGGCTGCAATTTCAGTGGGGCCAGCAGTACTCGAAACCCCAATTCCTGAGCGGCGTCGTCGGCCTCATGTTCGTGTTTGGTCTGAACGCCCTCGGGGTGTTCGAGATCACCATCGGCATGGGCGGCGGCGAGGCGCGCAGCGGCTACTTCGGCTCGTTCGTGAACGGGATCGTCGCATCGGTGATGTCGACGCCCTGCTCGGCGCCGTTCCTTGGCGCAGCCGCAACCTACGCGCTCGGGGCGAACTCGGCCTGGTGGCAGACGCTCCTGATGTTCTCGTTCATCGGGATCGGCCTGGCGTTCCCGTTCCTTTTCATCAGCTACGTTCCGGCCGCGAGCAAGGTGTTGCCCAAGCCCGGCGAGTGGATGGAGAGCTTCAAACAACTGATGGGCTTCACGCTCCTCGGCGCGGCGGCGTTCTACTTCGGATCGCTTCAAAAACAGATGACGGTCGAGGGTTCCAACGCCTTCTTGTTCTTCCTCCTCGCGCTCGGAATCGCGCTCTGGGCGATGCAAAAGTTCGGAGGCTTCGAGCACGGGGCCGGGCGTCGCTGGGCCGTGCGCGGCGCGTGCACCCTCGCGACGGTTGGAGTTGGCTACAAACTCATCGACTTCACGCCTCCGGCCAAAGCGAAAGCGACGACCGTGGCGACGTGCGGCGACGACGCTGCCGCCCCGTCGGTGCTCGAACCGGTGGTCGAAAACGGGCACATCAAGTGGACCGCCTTCGACCCCGCACGGCTCGACGCGGAACTTGCACGCGGTCGCCCGGTGTTCGTCGATTTCACGGCCGACTGGTGTGCGAACTGCAAGACCAACGATCGCCTCTTCATCGAAACGGACCAAATCCGAAGCGACCTCAGCGCGACGAAGATCCTCCCGATGAAGGTCGATCTGACGACCGACGAGGCGCAGGACCAGATGAAGCCGCTCATGGACAAACTGGGTCGTGCGGCGATCCCGATCTACGTCGTCTATTACCCTGACAAGACCTACGATCTGCTGCCGGAATCGATCACGACCGAGATGCTCTCGAGCGCGCTGAAGAAAGCGAGCCAGAAGCATCCCCCCGACGCGTTCAAGCCGCTCGCGAAGAAGGCCGTGACGACGCCGGCAAGCGAAGAAGCCCCCAAAAAGGC
>Ga0114972_10000910_pt1 | contig 22291 bp, 22 predicted proteins | sample M_140807_EF_Meta_FD_87354 | JGI IMG/M metagenome (GOLD analysis project Ga0114972, IMG submission 87354) | Freshwater microbial communities from Lake Montjoie, Canada to study carbon cycling - M_140807_EF_MetaG | ecosystem: Environmental > Aquatic > Freshwater > Lake | place: Lake Montjoie...
CAGGTGTTGCATGGCTGTCGTCAGCTCGTGCCGTGAGGTGTTTGGTTAAGTCCTTTAACGAGCGCAACTCTTGTCTTATGTTGGTAGCTTTTCAGAGAAATCTAAAAAACCCACTTTTAAGAAACTGCTAGTGATAAACTAGAGGAAGGTGAGAATGACGTCAAGCCCTTATGGCCCTTATGGACTGGGCTACACACGTGCTACAATGGTATTTACAAAAAGTTATACAATAAAGCAATTTGGAGTAAATCTTTAAAAATTACCGTGTTCGGATTGTAGACTGCAACTCGTCTACATGAAGGTGGAATCACAAGTAATCGTAGATCAGCACGCTACGGTGAATTTGTACTTAGACTTTGTACACACCGCCCGTCACATGCAGGGAGTGAGTTCTGCTTGAAGCTATTTGTTAATAAAAGACGAAATAAAAATTTCTATGTGTTGTTTTATTTGTTTTTTATGTATGAGTAGTCATTGTAGAATTCGTAACTTGGATGAAGTCGTAACAAGGTAGTCGTACAGGAATGTGTGGCTGGAATAAAAATTTAAAGTATTTTATAATAAAATACTCAAAAGTGAGTCTTTTGATTCTTATTTGGTTTGAAATGATGTTTGTTTGGGTATATTAGTGGCTTGGAGAACGGTTAAAATGACCGAAGTGGTGAAATTGGTAGACACGTTAGGTTTAGGTTCTAATTCTTACGAGAGTAGGGGTTCAAGTCCCCTCTTCGGTAAATATAAACTCTAATCTCATTGTTCTGAAATTAAAGGAAAAGTAGCTCAGCGGTTAGAGTATTAGCCTGTCGCGCTAAAAGTCGCGGGTTCAAATCCCGTCTTTTTCGATTTTAGGATTTGACGATTTATATTTTGATTTTGCTATATTATTAGTTAGGTGATTAAAGGTAAATGTTATCTTTAAACAACATCTATTATTTTGCTTCACGTTGGTTATTTTCTACTAACCACAAAGATATTGGAGTTTTATATATTATTTTTGGAGCTTTTTCAGGAGTTTTAGGAACTACAATGTCTATTTTAATTCGTATGGAGTTGGCTCAACCAGGTAGTCAAATTTTATTAGGAAATAATCAATTATATAACGTATTAGTTACAGGACACGCGTTTTTAATGATTTTTTTCATGGTTATGCCTACTTTAATTGGAGGATTCGGGAATCTTTTTGTACCATTAATGATTGGAGCACCTGATATGGCTTTCCCAAGAATGAACAACATTAGTTTTTGGTTATTACCTCCATCTTTATTTTTGTTAGTGGCATCAACTTTAGTAGAAGCTGGAGCTGGAACAGGTTGGACAGTTTATCCGCCTTTAAGTAGTGCTCAAGCTCATTCTGGACCTTCAGTAGATTTAGCGATTTTTAGTTTACACTTGTCGGGAGCTGCTTCTATTTTAGGATCTATTAATTTTATTACAACTATCTTTAATATGAGAGCACCAGGTATGACTATGCATCGTTTACCTTTATATGTATGGTCTGTTTTGGTAACTTCATTTTTACTTGTATTATCTTTACCTGTGTTAGGAGGAGCTATTACAATGTTATTAACAGATAGAAATTTTAATACAACCTTTTTTGATCCTGCAGGGGGAGGAGATCCGATTTTGTATCAGCATTTATTCTGGTTTTTTGGACACCCGGAAGTTTACATTTTGATTCTTCCTGGATTTGGAATGGTTAGTCATATTGTTTCTACATTTTCTAAAAAACCTGTTTTTGGTTATTTAGGAATGGTTTACGCTATGGTATCAATTGGACTCCTAGGATTTATCGTTTGGGCCCACCACATGTACACTGTTGGGCTAGATGTTGATACTCGTGCATATTTCACAGCAGCAACAATGATTATTGCGGTACCTACAGGAATTAAAGTTTTCAGTTGGATTGCTACAATGTGGGGAGGATCTATTAGATTCAATACACCTATGTTATTTGCAATTGGATTTATTTTTTTATTTACAGTAGGTGGATTAACAGGAGTATTATTATCAAATTCGGGTATTAATGCTGTAATGCACGATACTTATTATGTAGTTGCTCACTTCCATTACGTTTTATCAATGGGAGCGGTTTTTGCAATGTTTGCTGGATGGTATTACTGGATCGGGAAAATTACAGGATTACAGTATCCTGAAGTTTTAGGTCAAATACATTTTTGGATGTTCTTCGTAGGAGTAAACATTACTTTTTTTCCTATGCACTTTTTAGGGTTAGCTGGTATGCCTAGAAGAATTCCAGATTATCCAGATGCTTATGCAGGATGGAACGCTGTAGCTTCATTTGGATCTTATATTTCTGCTATCTCCTCTTTATTCTTCTTTTATGTTGTTTACGTAACATTAACAAGTGGAAAACGTGTAGATAAGAGAGCTATTTGGTCTTAAGAGTTCTCTAAGAATTAAAAGGTTTATTCAAAAAAACCAACGATGTGCAGTTTAAAGTATTCATATGATTAGATAACATAAATGGTAATGTATGAGATTGCAAATCTTATTAAAAGGGTTCGATTCCCTTTCTAATCTAAAAAAAGAGTTACGTTTGGTATGTGTGCGTCTTCAAATCAATTGAAAAAAGTAGGATTCGAACCTACGTAGACATTCGCCAACAGATTTACAATCTGTCGCCTTTAACCACTCGGCCATTTTTTCTTTTCCTGGATTAGAAGGACTCGAACCTACGAATAGCCGTGTCAAAAACGGCTGCCTTTCCACTTGGCTATAACCCAAATTATTAATAACTGCACATATTTTTTGATTCAATTTAAAAGTTGCTAGAAGATTTTCTAACCTCTTGAGAGCACTGAAGCATTACAGACGAATTTTTGTTGAATTTTCCTTTTGTATAAAAGTCTTCAATAGTTTTTGCAGGATAAAGACTGACTGTTGAAATTTGATTCGAATTAAAAAGTGAACCTTTCAACAAAGTATTTGTTATGCTACTAAAATATTTATTCTTCTCAACTAACTCATATATATATTCTAAAAATTTAGAAGATGTATATTCGTTTTTAATACTATTGAAAATAACATTTGTAGAACGCATTTCTCCAACACCAGCAAGTGTTTTCAAACTCTTTTGAGGACGATTTTCTAAATTTAGATAGATACCTTCCGCCTCGAAAGCAGTTGTTGTTGGTACAATATAATCAGTTTTTGCTCCCAGTTGTGAACCATGAGTATTTAGCCACATAACCATTTTAGTAGAAGCTTGACTCAAGATTCTTCTTACCAGAAGAGTATCATCTAGGTTAACTGCAAGAAGAACTTCTGCTTTAAGCAAATCATTTTTACTTAAAGCTTTTAAATTCAATAATTCAGCCCCTGACGAGTTACAAGATTCTTTAATATTCAATAAAACAGCTGTAGGCATGATTTTCTTTATAAAAGAAAACAATGTGTTTACTTTTGAAAATCGTTTACTTAAGTTATCTCCGACAATTACAAGTGGTGATTTTGCTGTCACAAATAGTTTCGACAAGTTAATCATTTTACCCTCAATAATACTCAAAAGATTTGAAAAATTTAAATTAACAAATTCTAGTGGAAAACTTGACTTAAAATTAGATCCGCTGCTTACAATACTAAAATTTTGATCTAAATATTTTGTTCTTATTTTGGTATTAATGATGGCTGATTCTAAGCGTAAGTTTGATGAGAATAAGAAACAAACCTTAGATAAATTTTTAACTTCGCTTATTTTATTTGTAATATATTCTCCACTAAAACTGTTCTCAGAGCTGTAACTATTTAAAATTCTGACTTGAATTTTGTTCTTAAAAGTATTATTTAGTTTTTGCAAAGTATCTAATGATTCCAAGTCTAATTCTTTATCTACAACAATTAATACATTTTTTTTTTGCTCTAGAATTGAATCAATCTCATTAAAAACATCTTTCCAATTTGTTTGACTAAAATTATTATTTGATGACTTAGAATTCTTAAAAATTTTCAACAATCTTTGATTTTTTACGGCATCATAAGAAAATCGTGCCTTATCTGATATAATTGTCTCGTTTAATTCAAGATTGCTCTTGGGCAAAATTCTTATAATCTCAGACTCTTTGAAATTTACATAGATATTACTTCCAGTACTGTCAGTTAAATCAACACTTTCGTTTACTCGAATTTCCCAAGGACGTGCCTTAAAAGCGTATGGCTTGGATGTTAAAGCTCCAACAGGGCATAAGTCGATCACGTTTCCTGAAATTTCCGAATTAAACATCGAAGAAATGTATCCTCCGATTTCAGTAGAACCTCCTCGATTTAAGGTTCCTAAATATTCCACCCCTGCAATTTCAGCCCCGAATCGTACACAACGAGTACAATGAATACAACGTGTCATAATTGTTTTAATCAATGGCCCACATTCTTTATCTTCTACTCCTCGTTTATGAAAAAAGAAACGACTGTAATCTCCCCCAAATAGTTTTGTTTGATCTTGTAAATCACACTCTCCAGCTTGATCACAGATAGGACAATCCAAAGGGTGATTCAACAATAAAGTTTCTAAAACATTTTCTCTCGCTTTTTTCACCAATGGTGTGTTTACAAAAATCTGCATATTATTCAAAACAGGGAGTGCACAAGAAGCAACTGGTTTGGGTGATTTTTCTATTTCTACCAAACACATTCTACAATTACCAGCAACAGATAGAATTTCATGATAACAAAAACGTGGAATATGAATCCCTACGTACTTACAAGCTTCTAAAACTGAAATATCTGGTTTAACTAAAAATTCAAAATTATCTATCTTAACTTTTATCATATTAAAAAAAGGTTTCTGTAAGTTTATAATAAAATATGAAAATTCTATTTCTACAATAATAAATATATAACAATATAAGTTTATTATTACGCCGTACTGCACATATATACCAATTTAGAATACTACCCTAAATGTTAGTTTTCAGAATAATTTCTAATCAAATAACTCTCTAGCAATCCAATCAACGGAACTAAAATTAGTAAGAATGTAAAATAAAATGCTGTTGCGAACATACCAATTTCAATGTAAGGACTCTCAACAGGTTTTTGTCCAATCCACCCTAAAAGAAGAAAATCAGAAACTAAAAACCAATACGCTACACTAAAAATTGGACGAAATTTGCTACTTCTGATTTCAGATGTATTGATAATAGGTAACAATAATAGAATCAAAATAGCTCCTCCCATAGCTGCAACACCTCCTAGCTTGTCTGGAATAGAACGTAAAATTGCATAGAAAGGTAAGAAATACCACTCAGGCACAATATGAGCTGGAGTTACTAAAGGGTTTGCAGGGATATAATTATCTGAATGCCCTAGTGCGTTTGGATAGAAAAAAACGAAGAATGAAAAAAACGCTACTAATAACAAAAATGAAAACAAATCTTTCACATAAAAATATGGATAAAAAGGAATTGTATCAATATTTGTGTTTATTCCCAAAGGATTGTTAGATCCTGTTGTGTGAAGTAGACTTAAGTGAGCTAATGTTACACCAGCAATTACAAATGGCATAAGATAATGTAAACTAAAAAAACGATTTAATGTCGCATTATCAACAGAGAAACCTCCCCAAAGCCACTCAACAATAGACCCTCCAACGAAAGGAATTGCTGAAAATAAGTTTGTAATTACAGTCGCTCCCCAAAAACTCATTTGTCCCCAAGGAAGTACGTAACCCATAAAAGCTGTTGCCATCATTAATAGAAAAATGATTACACCACTTGCCCAAAGTCTTCCTCTAGGATACATATAAGATCCGTAGTATAATCCTCTAAAAATATGACAATAAACAACGATAAAGAACATTGAAGCTCCATTCGCGTGTAAATATCGGATTAACCATCCGTTATTTACGTCACGCATAATATGCTCAACGCTACTAAAAGCTAAATCAATATGCGGAGTATAATGCATCGCTAAAAAAATCCCTGTTACGATTTGAATAACAAGACAAAGTCCTGCAGTCGAACCAAAACTCCACATATAATTTAAATTAATTGGAGTAGGATAATCGATAATATGAGAATCTACAAAAGATAAGATTTGATCTTTATTCCATCTAATTCTAGACATATAAAATATTATAAAATTTTTTGATTAATCTACAACTAAGTTATCTAACTTAGCTGCAATCCATGTAACAAAAGTGTCTGCAGAAACCCCTTTTACTACAATAGGCATAAATCCGTGGTTAACACCACAAATTTCGCTACACTGACCATAATATACCCCTTCACGCTTAATGAACAAAGATGCTTGGCTTAATCTTCCAGGACATGCATCTACTTTAATACCAAATGACGGCACAGCCCAAGAATGTAAAACGTCCGCAGCAGTAACCAATAATCTAATATGTGTATTTACAGGTAGGACAACTCTATTATCAACTTCTAATAATCTGAAAGAACCATGAGTTAAATCATTAGTTGCTATCATGTATGAATCAAAGTTCAAACTTTCTCCACCCTCTAAAGTAACATAATCAGAATATTCATAACTCCAGTACCATTGATGTCCTACAACCTTTAAAGTTGTAGAAGGGTCGATTAGCTCGTCCAATGAATATAATAAAGCAAATGATGGAATTGCAATTAATAACAACACTAAAGCTGGAATAATTGTCCAAACAATTTCTAAAAGACTAGAATGTACAAATTTTTGAGCCACAGGATTAACTTCTTCATTGAATGAGTTAACAACTTGATAAAGCATCCACACTACAAACAATCCAATAGTAATTAAGAAAAGCATGATATAATTATGAAAATGCAACATACCCTCAACAACCGGAGAAGCAGGATCCTGAAGTCCTAATTGCCACGGCTCAGCTGCATCACAAAAAGTAAAAGACAAAAAGTTTTGAATAATATCTTTAAAGATGATCATCTAAAATATTAAATTAATTTTTTTTATTGCTCATTATTGGACTCGAACCAACACTTTCTATGAAAAACAAATTTTAAATCTGTCGCGTCTACCAATTCCGCCAAATAAGCATGTAAATCTGGGGCGAATAGTGGGATTTGAACCCACAACCTTCAAAGCCACAATTTGACACTCTAACCGTTAAGCTATATTCGCCTTAAATTTTTTATCTATCTTCAAATAATATATACCCTACAATGAATAAAATCATAATCAAAGAAATTGGAAAAGAAGAAAAAGTTACAAATGTCATAATTAAGACTATAATGGCACATAAGAACATAAATAGATAATGAAACATATATCCACTTTGTATGCTCTTGATAGAATTAAAAGTAGATTCTACCGAATCAATGATTCCAGACGGACCCACCTTTTCAATTAAACATCTATCAATATCTTTATAAGCATAACTATAACTAACATTTAAAACATTTTGACCAATAAACTCATTATAAATTCTATCAAAATACCATTTACGATTTAAATAATTATAAACGATTTTAAAAGTTGGAGTTGTTTTTATTTTGTAATAATAACTTAAACCAAAAGAATATAAAAAATATGCAAATGAAGCACCGATAATACTAACAATTAAAGGTAATAATTTGTAATATAAATCTACAAATTCTACATCAGATAAAACATAATTATGTGGAAGAACAAAAATCGCTGATCCCCAAAAATTGGTTCCGAATCCAATAAAAAAATCACGTGTCATAAACCCAACAGTGATACTTAGGATAGATAAAATGAATAGAGGAAGTCCCATTCTCCACGAACCCTCATGAGCATTTGTTATTACAACTCGATTTCCATTCGGCTCTGCTAGAAAAACCAAAAACAATAATCTAATTGAATAAAAAGCAGTACAAAATGCAGCAAGAGTCCCCAAATAATAAGAAAAGTGACCCCAAACAGTGTATTTTGCGTAAGCAACCTCTAAAATAGTATCTTTCGAATAAAATCCTGTTAAAAACGGGAATCCCATCAAAGCTAAAGATCCTATCAACATTATACTATAAGAAAAGGGGAGTAATTTCTTCAATCCTCCCATTTTTCTCATATCTTGCTCGTCAGCTACAGCGTGAATAACAGATCCAGCTCCTAAGAATAATAAAGCTTTGAAGAAAGCGTGGTTTGATAAGTGAAAAACACCTACCTCGTAACTAGACAATCCACAGGCAAATATCATATAACCTAACTGACTACAAGTTGAATACGCAATAACACGTTTCATATCATTTTGAAATAATCCTGTAGTAGCCGCAAAAAAAGCTGTAGCAGAACCTACAAAAACAACCATGTTCAACGCTAATGGCGAAAACTCGAACATGTATGAGCAACGTACAATTAAAAAAACACCTGCAGTCACCATAGTAGCTGCATGAATCAACGCAGAAACAGGTGTTGGACCTTCCATAGCATCTGGTAACCAAGTATGAAGACCTAATTGAGCAGATTTACCCATACAACCGATAAACAATAAAATACAAATCATGTCTAAAGCAGGTATTTCCAGATTTCCAACAACAATCTTGCTATTAGCAACCAATGGAACCAGTCCAAAAACAACATCATAGTCTAAACTGTTGAAAACAAAATAAATAGCAAAAATTGCTAATAGCAATGAAAAATCTCCAACTCTGTTCACAAGCATAGCTTTAATAGCAGCTTTGTTTGCTTGTATTCTAGTAAACCAAAAATTAATCAACAAATAAGAAGATAACCCAACTCCTTCCCACCCTACAAACATTTGTAAAAAATTATTTGCTGTAATTAATATTAGCATAAAGAAGGTGAAAAGAGACAAGTAAGACATAAAACGTGGTAAATGAGGATCGTGTTCCATATACTCTGTCGAATATAGATGAACCAACGAAGAAATAAATGTAACAACAATTAACATAACAGAAGTCAAGCTGTCAAAACAAAAGCACCAATCGATATGCAGAGAATCTACAATTATCCAAGAACATGCATTTAGTTTATAAGAAACTCCTGTTGAGATAACATCATAAAATAGATAAAGAGAAAGTAGTAATGAAGAAACTACACCTGTTGTCGTAGTGACACATACCATTTTACCCAAATAACGACCGAATAAACTTCCACTTAGAAAACCTATCAAAGGTAATAGTACAATTAAAATCAGCATATTTACATTTACTTAATTTGAAAAAGGATAAGGTGAGATTCGAACTCACGGTATTTCAGAAAAATACATCAGTTTTCAAGACTAACGCTTTAAACCACTCAGCCACTTATCCAGAACAATGGAGTATTTTTGATTAAATTTATAGAGGTGTTTTGCTCCTTAACATTATTATTTTGAAAAACAAATCTAACTTTAAATTTTAGATTTTTAGCTACAATACCAAAAGAATTTTTAGTTAAAAAGTTATCAATTTCAAAAAAAGCTTCTGTAGGTATTTTTCTTTGCAAGACAGTCTTTTTTTGATTCAACGTGCTACTAAGCGAACGGCTGTCTGATTTTGACCAAAAAGAAAAGTCTTCTGTTAATAACCTGCTCCAACTTTCAACAAAGAAATTCACTAAAAAAGAATAAATTTCAGCTTGAGTGGACAACGAGATTCTTAAGGAATAGGTTAAACCGTCTTCTTTCACCTTTTTCGAATTGCTAAAACTAATAAAAGGTACTAAAGATTGGGCTAGATAAAGAATGAAAAAAGCTTTCATCTGTAACTCCGAGTCTAATTCATTTTTACCACTTATTTCACTTGAATTTAAAATGTCTTGAGATGAAATATCTACAGATATTTTACTTAATTTTGGAATTTTATTTATATTAGTAAGGTTGTATTTATTAATCAAATCACAATTAGATAAATAATCTGTGTTTGTATTTTTTAAACAATTTATTGACGATAAATACATTTTTAGATTCTATATAATAATTTTTTCGATGTATTAAGAACTAATACATTGTTATGAAAGAAAGATTTCCTACAGATGAATGAAGAAAGTCTGAAAAAAAAGAAGGATAAACTCCCATGAACAATACCCAAAATAATAAAGGTAACAATATAGAAAATTCTCTGAAATTTAAATCTTTAAACTTAATTGTGTAAGCAGTTTTTAGATTTCCAAAAATAATTCTATTATACAACCATAATGAGTATGCTCCACACAAAATAACACCAATAGCACCGATCACAGCACTCACAATGTTTGTCTTGTAGATACCTAAAAGCAATAAGAATTCTCCAACAAAACTACTAGTTCCGGGTAAAGCTATATTTGCCATTGTAAAAATTAAAAACAAAGCAGAGTAGACAGGCATCATATGAACAAGTCCTCCATAATAATATAAGAATCTGCTGTGATATCTGTCATACAACATTCCCACAAGAAAAAACATAGCACCTGAAACAAATCCATGACTAATACTTTGTAAAATTGAACCTTCCAAACCAATAATGTTAAAACTGAATATTCCAAGAGTTACCAAATTCATGTGAGCAACTGACGAGTATGCAATTATTCTCTTTAAATCTGTCTGCCTAATTGCACATAACGAGGCATATATAACACCAGTTACAGATAATAAATAAACAAGGGGAGAGAAAAACAAAGAAGCTTCTGGAAATAAAGTTAAACTAAATCGAACGAATCCGTAAACTCCTAACTTTAACAAAATTCCAGCAAGAAGAACAGAACCTACAGTAGGGGCCTCTACGTGCGCCTCAGGTAACCAAACATGAAATGGAAACATAGGAACTTTCGAAGCAAAAGAAACAAAGAATGCTAACCATAACCAACATTGTTCTTCAAAAGTGAAGTTATATGTTAATAAATATTCTAAATTTAAGGTCCCTGTTTGAGAATAAATATACAATAATCCAACTAACATTAACAAAGATCCAACAAGTGTATAAAAGAAAAACAGATACACCGCTCGCACTTTTCTTTCACGAGATCCCCACATACCAATCATTAAATACATAGGAATCAAGATAGCCTCAAATGAAATGTAAAAAATTAATAAATCCATCGCAGAAAACACTAACAATAAAAGAAAATCAATTAAAACCAATGTTATTAGATATTCTTTTAATAATTCGTCATTCCAAACAAACAGAATGCAAATAAAAATTAGAAAGCTGCTTAACGCGAAAAAAAATATAGAGATACCGTCAAGTCCGAAAGAAAAAGCAAAATTTAATAAACTATTTTCGACCTTATAAGTTACAACATGCTGAAAATAATAATTTTCACAATTAAAAAACACTAATAATAAACAAGAAAGAACAAGAACAATACCTGTACTAGAAAGTCCTACCAAACGTAGCAAACTTTTGCTATTACCTGGAATAAAGAATATTCCTATTAAAGCAATAAATAAAATAGAAAAAATAGATGTAATTAACATAAAAAATATGATTAAATTTTGTTTAGATTAACCTTGAGTATAAAAATCTTTAATTTTCAAAAATAAAACACTAGCTATAAATTTGTTTTATCGATCAACTTCTCCAAAAACGATATCTTGAGTTCCAATAATAGTTACAACATCTGCAATCATGTGACCTTTCGACATATCATTCAACGCTTGCAAGTGTCCAAACCCAGGGGCTTTAATCTTACAACGATAAGGTTTATCTGTATTATTAGAAATTAAATATACTCCAAACTCACCTTTTGGAGCTTCAGTAGCAGTGTATGTTTCGCCAAAAGGCAAAATAATTCCCTCAGTATATAATTTGAAGTGGTGAATCACAGCTTCCATTGAAGTTTTCATTTCTGATCTTGAAGGTGCTGTCAGTTTAGTATTAGTATTTTTAATAGGACCTTCAGGCATAATTTGAAGTACTTGTTGAATAATATTTAACGATTGTCTCATTTCTTCAATACGGATCAAATATCTATCATAACAATCTCCACGGTTACCTACCGGAATTACAAAATCTAACTCAGAATAGATTTCATACGGTTGAGTTTTTCTTAAATCCCAAGGAATCCCAGACCCTCTCAACATTACTCCACTAAAACCCCAGTCGACAGCTTTTTTTGAGCTAACAACTCCAATATCAACCAAACGCTCCTTCCAAATTCGATTCCCAGTTAACATTTCTTCAATTTCATCTAATCTATAATTAAACTGAGCAACAAACTGATGAACGTCATCTAAAAATCCCAAAGGTAAATCCATAGTAACACCTCCGGGTCTTATATAAGCAGCATGCATACGAGCTCCAGAAACACGTTCGTAAAATTCCATAAGTTTTTCTCTTTCTTCAAAAGCCCACATAAAAGGACTCATCGCTCCTACGTCTAAGGCGTGACAACCAACGGCCAATAGATGATTTAAGATTCTTGTGATTTCTAAAAACAAAACTCGAATAGCTTGAGCTCTTCTTGGAACTTTAATTCCTGCAATTTTTTCAACAGCCAAAGAATAAGTATGCTCTTGAGCCATCATAGAAACATAATCTAATCTATCAAAATAAGGTAAAGCTTGCAAATATGTCTTGTACTCAATCAATTTTTCAGTACCTCTATGAAGCAGACCAATGTGGGGGTCTGCACGCTCAACAATTTCTCCATCTAATTCTAAAATAAGTCTTAGAACACCGTGCGCGGCTGGATGTTGAGGACCAAAATTTATTGTAAAATTTTTTAATTCTCTAAGTAGTTCTTTTTTTTTTAATACCATAAATTTTCTTATAAAATAATTTTATTCTATTACCAAGGAGTTTGAAATGAAAAAGATCGAAATTCTTGAGTTAATTCTAAAGGCTCAACAACGATTCTTTTCTTAGTTTCACTGTATCGAACCTCTACGTATCCAGATAAAGGGAAATCTTTTCTCATAGGATGACCTTCAAACCCATAGTCAGTCAAAATTCTTCGTAAATCCGGGTGTTTATCGAAATAAATACCATATAAATCCCAAACTTCTCTCTCCCACCAGTTTGCATTTATAAAAACTTCAACACTAGAAGGAACAGAAGTTATCTCATTTACAAAAACTTTTATACGTAATCGTGAGTTATAAGTCAAGCTTAATAAATCATAAACAACACTGAAACGGTAGTTTTTGTCCAAAAAATCAACACCAGAAACACAAGTTAATAGTTGGTAGTGATAACCAATATGTCTTTTCAATAAATTCAAAGAAAACAAAAGTTTATCGCTCGATACTACTAAAATGATCTCATCATTTATGCGTTGATATGCTAAAAAAGGAAGAACATTTTCCAATTCTTTTAATTGTTTAATTTTTGAGTTCATAATTTTAAAATTTAAATTGTTAATTTAGAATCCAAATGTGCTTAGGACAATATAGTGAGATCCTAACATTGGGATTTCAGGAAACAGAAAAAAGAAAAAAAGCAAGTATAAACCTAAAGCCATAATGATGCAATACAAATCGAATAAGTCTACCGAAAAAGTTGTCTGAATATTCTGATTATTTACTTTTAAATCTTTACTTTCAAAAAATAAAACTTTGACAACTCTGATATAGTAAAAAACAGAAATTGAACTTATTAGAACAATAACAACAGATGTCAACCAGAAATTTGAGTCCACTAAACCAAAAATAATGAAGATTTTAGATAAAAATCCACTTAATGGAGGTATACCTGCAACTGAAAAAAAAACAATCATCAAAGAGAAAGCTCCTATTTTGTTAACTTTCAGATAGTTAGATAAACTTGACAAAAAAATTGGAGAAAACGCTTTGTTATAAAAAAGATTTACTTCTTGTTGTGAACTGTAAAACTCTGTAATGTAACCCCAGATAAGTACGGAAGTTATTATATAGATAAACAAAAAAAAGTAAATTGAAACAAAACCATCAACAGTATTCGTTGCCAGTGCAGATACTAGGAAACCAACCTGAGCGATAGAGCTATAAATTACTAGACGTTTTAATCTTTTTTGACTTAATGCGAAGAATGTACCAACGAAGATAGATAGAAGACCTGTAACTAAAAATAGACCTTGAAATTCGTAAAAGATTTGCGAAAATGCACTGATACACTTGATAAAAAAATTAAAAATCACAAGTTTAGGTAAAATTGAAAAAATAACTGTTGAACTTAAAGGAGCACCCTCGTACACATCTGGAGACCAAAAATGAAAAGGAGCTGCTGCAACTTTAAATAAAAGAGTAATAAAGACAAATAAACAACCTACCATAACCATGTACTTAACATAGATAAGATCATCTACCAAAGGAAAACTTAAAAGTAAATTTAAACTGTTGAAGTTCAAAGTTCCTAAAGCTCCGTAGATCAAAGAACAACCAAACAAAAAAATACACGAAATAAAAGACCCTGAAATGAAGTATTTCAACCCAGCTTCCGTTGAAAATGCTGAATTTCGTCTAAAACTTGCAAGAACATAAAAACACAATGCTTGCATTTCTATCACTAAATATGCAGAAACAAAATCATATGAACTTACAAGTAACAACAATGCTAGCACAGATAAAGAGAACATTATAAAAAATTCAAAAAAATTCAAATTTTGAAAAATGATTCCTCTAGAAGCAATTATTAGAACAAATAGTGAAGATAAAACCACTATTGATTTAATAGAAATTGCACCATTATCATTTAAAAAGAGAAGATTAGAAAAAAATCCTTCTATTTTGACATTCGAAAGAATTAGGAATAAACACAACAAAATAAAAAGTGTCTGATAAAATACTTCCTTATCTATAATAGGAAAATTATACTTTAAATCATTAATAAGACGTGCATTGAACACTAATTGTATTAAAATACAAATTGAAAAAAAAATTTCAGGTATAAAAGACTTTAAGATGATTGCATCCATAATATTTTTTAAACGTTTAACTATTTTATAATAACAATAATACCCTCTACGGGAATTGAACCCGCATTTCTGCCGTGAAAAGGCAATGTCCTAACCACTAGACGAAGAAGGTTGCTAAAAATGGTAGAGCTCCTACACCAAAAAACCTCATTATATCGATGAATAGAACTTTAAATAACAAAAAATCTTTTTTAAAAATCTTAACAGAAAATAACTATGGAATCGGAGTAAAAACAGGAATAAATTTTTTCAAAAAATTAGGTTTGAATAAAAGAATTAACCCTACAGCATTTAAGCAAAAGCAGATTAGTGATATAGCCAAACGATCACAAAACATGTTAGTAGGGAAAAAACTTAAAGACAGCCGGAAAAGTACGCTATTATTCCTAGCAAGAAATAAAACATACAAAGGAATTCGTCATAAATTAAAATATCCAGCAAGAGGACAACGAACACACACAAATGCTAAAACAAAGAAAAAATTCAAATACTAAGAATAAATTTGGTTCTAATTTTCAAAAAAGAAGTGGAATCAGACAGAATAGAATCGCTTACAAATTAAGAAAAATTTTTAAAAATAAAGCTTATTTCATAAATCCTACCTTTCAAGAAGTTTCAACAAACACTCAAAATAGCTATTTATTCTCAAAAAAAATTGACATTCGTGTAACTCCTAACAATGTTTTTTGTACACTTAAAAACTGTTTCAATAATAAAACAATTAAAGTAGGGTCTGCAGGAAAATACAAAGTGAAAACATCAAAAAAAACTTTGAAATTTAGTTGTAAGATAATTGTTGGATTTTTTCTTAGAGAAATTAGGCAAGATTTAAATTCAAAAAAGATCCTAATAAATTTAACGGGACCAATAACTTTGAGAAAACCTTTAATCGAACAAGTTACAAAATCCATAAAAAAAAACTCTATAACATTGAATGTTAACCAGAAAAAATGTTTTAATGGTTGTAGACCCCCCAAAAAACGAAGAAAAAAACAAAAAGGATTAAGACTTTTTAAATAGAACTTTGGAAAGGTGGCTGAGTGGCTTAAAGCGTTGGTTTGCTAAACTAATATACAATATTTGTATCATGGGTTCGAATCCCTTTCTTTCCAGAAAAAATTCATACAAACATTATATGTTCATTATTTTTGCACTTATCAAGATTCTTATTATTATAGTACCGTTATTAATAGCGGTAGCTTATTTTACGTTAGCTGAACGAAAAATTTTAGGAGCTATCCAAAGACGTAGAGGACCAAACTACATCGGAGTGTACGGGCTTCTACAACCTCTTTCAGATGGTCTTAAACTTTTGACAAAGGAAACAATTGTCCCGAGTAATTCAAATAAATTTATTTTTATTATCTCTCCTTTAATAACTTTCACTATTAGTTTAATGGGGTGGGCAATCATCCCCTTCGATAAATATTCAGTTCTGTCTGAGATAAATATTGGAGTTCTTTATTTATTTGCGATATCTTCTTTAGGTGTTTATGGAATTATCATGTCTGGATGGTCTAGTAACTCAAAATACGCTTTCTTAGGAGCTTTGAGATCTGCCGCTCAAATGGTTTCGTATGAAGTGTCTATTGGTTTTATTATTGTCACAATTGTGGTTTGTTGTGGCTCATTCAATTTACAAACAATTGTTGAATGTCAAAAGAACGTATGGTTTGTTGTCCCTTTCTTTCCTCTATTTCTGATGTTCTTCACGTCAGCACTTGCAGAAACAAATCGACATCCTTTTGATTTACCTGAAGCGGAGGCAGAACTTGTTTCTGGTTACAATGTTGAATATTCTGCGATGGGGTTTGCACTATTTTCTCTTGGAGAATACGCAAACATGTTACTTATGAGTTCATTTAACGTTATATTATTTTTTGGAGGGTGGTTGCCGCCTCTACAAATACTAAGCTTTATTCCAGGAGCTTTCTGGTTCGCACTGAAAGTTTGTTTTTTTGTTCTCTTATTCATCTGGATGCGTGCAGCGTTGCCTAGATACCGATACGATCAGCTGATGAATTTAGGTTGGAAAGCGTTTTTACCTTTATCATTAACTTATCTTATGTTAACTTTTTGTGCACTAATATCATTTAACATGCTTCCATATTAAATAAGTTTGATGTACTTGCACACTTTGTGATAAAAAATATAACAAAAAACAAGTACTTCAAAATTGAACATTAGAATACTGAATATAAATAATTGGCTGTAAACATCTGGGGGACTTAAAAGTGTTGCAAACACAATGTTCATAAATATAAAAAGTTTCTTCCAATGTAATAAATTTTTTAAACCATAAAAACTGAACAGAAAATAAACGAATATAAGAAAAAACAGACAAATATTCGTTAAACGTAAAAAGCTATTTAAGAAAAGAAAGTAGTCTTGAATTCTTAATTCTAAAAAAAAATTTAAAACATTACTTTTGTCGGATGAACTGTTAAAAGATTCAAAAAAGAACCAAAAATTTGGAAATAAATTGATAAAACAGAAAAAATTGAACAAAAGGATTGACATTGCTAACAATACTGACAATATTCTTAAACGAAGATATTCAACAGTAAGCAGGCTAGCTTTTAGAAAGTCTAATGTATTCCATAAAAAGTACGGTAGTAAGAGCAAAATGGAAAAATAGAATACTACTAGCAAATAAGTACTGAATAACTCGGATGGATGCGTGTAAATGAAATAGTTTACACCTAGAATTTCGGAGTTAACTCCTTTTGATAGGATGCTAAAAGTTAGAAAATACAATAATAAATTCCTGTATACATAACACAATAGCAAAGTAAAAAAAAACGAAATCAATACATACTGAAATCTCAAAATTATTTCTTTTATATAAAACATATTAATGATTATTAAAAATGATACAAATTAATCTTAAATCCTTAAATAAAGAATCACTAGATATCTACGCAAATTTTATTAGTAAAATCCTTAAAAACTTAAATGTTCGATATAGTTCTGTTAATATGCCTACAAAAGTTAAAAAATTAACTTTGTTGAAAGCTCCGCATGTTTATAAGGCTGCGAGAGAACAATTTATCGTTAAAAGTTACAAAACATTAATCGTCCTTAAGTCTGAAGTCGACTCGAGTAAATTAAGATTATTGATATTAAACAAACCAAAAACAGTAAAAATTAGAATTAAAAGATAGGAGAATAATTTAATGGTAAAATATTGGTTTCCAAAACCAAAGTTGTGGGTTCAATTCCCTCTTTTCCTGAATAAACGTTTTATTTTTTAGAGAAATATTTAGAAAAAGAGTCTCGTAAAGAACTTACATTGCTTTTTAATTTAGAAAAATCTCCAAAAAGAAGAAACAATATGAAAAGAATAATGATAATTTGAAAGAAACTTATGTTAAACATATTTTAGAAATTAGATTTATGAATTTTTTATATGGGCGTATAGTTTAATGGTAAAACATACCGCTCATAACGGTAAAGCTATAGGTTCAAATCCTATTACACCCAAAAATGTTTCTCAATAAAAAGTAAAAAAAACAGCTCTTCTCTGTCTTTTTTCTATGCTATTACAAGCTGCACAAAAAATCGGAGCTGGGCTTTCAACTTTCGGACTAGCAGGAGCTGGTATCGGAATTGGATTAATTTTCGCGTCTCTAATCGCAGGTATTTCAAGAAATCCAAACCTAAAAGATGATTTATTCAGATCAGCTATTTTAGGATTTGCTTTAACTGAAGCTATTGCTCTATTTGCTTTAATGATCGCGTTCTTAATTTTATTCGTGTAATTGTTACACAATAAAACTAGAAAAACTAAAAAAAGCAAGATCACGAATTTTGTAAATTATCACCATCCTTAATACGTTTTAAATGAAACTTTAAAACTAACAACAGTGACACTATACTAAATATGGAGCGTCTCATTTTCACAATTTGATTATGAATGTTTTGTTGTAGAAACATCTGATATGTTTTATCTTTAAAAATAAAATTGTTTGCACGTACAATTATTGGCGAATTTTTCTTTAAATCAGAGTTATTCTCTATTAAAGTTTTCTTTAACGAATATGAATCTTTGAAAGTCTGTAAAGTAAGAGGAAATTTCAAAATAGAGGTGTCAAGTGTTTCACCTAAACCTAATTTTTTCATCGTGTTACTTGTCAAACTTCGAACTTTATATTCAACATCATTCTGTGCTACATCTCTTAGAACAAAGCAACCTGTTTGTGTACCTAAAGTTAATAAATTATTTTTTAACGATTTTTTTAATTTTTTTTGGATTGATTTTTTTAATTTTTGCATTCAATACTAATGGTATTTTTTTATTAAGTTTAAATTTTTGAACTCTTTGAGACAAAAAAATGAAATTGTAATCATTTACAAAAGCTTCTTTTCTTTTTTTGGATAGAGAAAAAAAGCTATCTTGTTTAGATGCCGGAAGATAAAATGTTACTTTGCCCAATAAGAATTCAAGTCTCATTAAAAAAGATGTTTTTAATGTCTTTGAATTTTGGAGAAGATAACTCAAATTAGGAAGACGGTTTGAAACTTCTTTGTCTTTAAGAATAGATACCAGAGTCTTAGCAATAAAATAAACTCCATGACTGCGAGGTAGAAACCCATAAATACCGGAAGAATAACACGCAAATCCACCTTTAAGAGGTTTCAATACCAACAATGAAGGATAACAACTCTTTAAACCTACTTCTAATGTTTTTAAAGAATTGTAAAAGGAATCCAAAAGATTTTCGGATTTGATAGAGTTTAGCATAAAAGAACGGAACTTTAAATTACTATTTAATCTATTCTTATAGAAAAAAGTATCAGCACCTAAAGATGAACCCTCAGAAATACTCTTGTTATAAATTTTTGAAACACCCTGAGATATCCAATTATAAAAAGTTGCATTGTTATCGACAATTTGAATTGTCTTAGAGTCCATTAAGAAACCACGAATATACGATTTTTCGTAAAGATTTTTATTTAAGATTTTTTTTATAACCACCTCATTTAAAAATGATTGGTTTTTGGAAAAGATTTTTTTTGGAACCATATAATATTTAACTTTGAATTATTTTTGTTTTAATGCTTAATTTTTTTTTGACAGCATCCAATGCTTTTATAGCCACTTCCACTTGATCCGTTATAATTTCACACAATATGAACCCTGGCTTAACTTTAAAAACCCAATGATCAACATTTCCTTTTCCCTTCCCCATACGAACTTCGATTGGTTTCTTACTTACGGGTGTGCTTGGAAATGCGTTGATTACAATCCGACCTGTTTTCTTGACAGATTTATTAATCGATTGCCTTAATGTTTCCAGTTGTTTAGATGTTAAACTGCTGAAGGATAATGCCTTCAAACCTACAGACCCGAAATGCAACTGATTTGGGTTGACACTTGCACTATTGATTCGATTGCAAAATTTTCCTTTTTGTTGCTTTTTAAATTTTGATTTTTTAGGAATAAACATATTTCTTTAATTAATTTTTTCTATAAATCCACATACGAAAACCAAAAACTCCATATAAAGTATAAACATGAAGCCTAGAGAATTCAATACTCTTATCGAGGCTCTGAATAGGGACTGCGCCCACTTGTATACAACTTGAATCTGCCCTTGTCTTTCCCTGTAATTTACCATTTACAACAAATTTTATTCCGCATATATTTGACATTGTTGGAAGACTCTTTAATTCTGAGCTGCTTACAATTAAACCAAAAAGATATTTCAAAAAGAAGAAAAATCTATTATGTTTTCTTTTCGGCAAAATTCTAAAAATCTGCCCTAACATAGACAAAAAAGTTTGCAATGGTACTTTTTTTTCGCAAAATAGAGAAGCTATCTTCACAAAATCGATCAGCAAATTAAACCGACGTGAAAACAAAACACCAGCGAATCTTCCTATCTTTTGATACAATAATTTAACTAAATTTGCATTTATATCTTTGTTGATATTTCTAAAATTCAAAAGAACTAAGTTTGTTCTAAGATAACTCAACTGCTTAAAAAACAGCTTAATAAGATTGATGTTTTTCGAAAAAGAGTGAGCTTTGTATGTTTTGCTTATCTTTTTCTTTAAGACAGCTAGTTTAGACATTCTGAAAAAAAGAGTAAAGTTAAAAAAGCATTGACTATTAACAAAATTGATTGTTTTGTCTACCAATAAGATATTCTTTCTACTTAAAAGCTGCTCAAGAAAAAATGAAAATTTCAAACCATATAAAAACTGTTTCGATTCTTTTTCACTCTCCCAAAAACTTAAATTTTTCTGTACTTTTCTTAATGTAATTGTATTAGATTTTTGTCCCATAAATTTTTATTTCTTTTTTATTGATGTTTGAGTAGACTTTGGCTTGGGAATAAATTTACGAGTAAAAGAAAACTCACCAAACTTAAAACCAACCTTATCCCTTGTTATCGATATTCGCTTAAACTCTCGTCCATTATGAACCAAAACATTTTCTCCAATTAAAAATCCTGGAATAGTTGACGAGCGTGTCCAAATTTTTTTATTTTTTTTATTTTCTTTAAACAAGTTAGCTTCCACGTATGGACCTTTCCATTTTGATCTAGTCATTTATTTATTTTTCTTTTTTAATACTGTAGGTTTTCCTTTTGTAGGAATACCCCAAGGAGTCACAGATGGTCTACCACCATTTGTTCGACCTCCGTGAGGGTGATCAACTGGGTTCATTGCAATTCCTCTAACACTTGGTCGAATTCCTAACCATCGACTTCGACCAGCTTTCCCTATCGAAATTAAATTATGTTGAAAATTGGAAACAGACCCCAACGTACCGTAAGACTCATTGGAAACTTCTTTTATAAACCCTGAGGGAAGCCGTATCTTACAGCTATCCGACGTTTTTTGTATAATTTGGAAAAACAGGCCTGCAGATCTTGCAAATTTGGCATTTGAGCCTATACTTAAGCTGTGCAAAATTGAACCTGTAGGAACATTTTTCAACATTGTTCTATTTCCAAGTTTTAATTCGATGTCCTTTGTCCCACATTTTTGCAATACTCCAGGACCAACTCCGTTGGTGGCCAAGGTTCTGAAAAAAGTTTGGGTTTCTAAATCAAAATTCAATGAAACAAAAGAGCTTCTCAAAGGATCATGCATGACCGCGGTCACGATACTTGTTGTCGGTGTATCTGTAAGTTTCAATTCTCTGAATTTTTTCTTACAACCTCCTCCCATATGACGAACAGTTATCCTCCCTGTAGTAGAACTACGCCCACGGAATCTTTTAAAGCCTGTGATTGTTTGTTTGAATAAATTATTTGTCTTTGACAATAAATTCTTTTTTATATTTATGTAGTGTCGAACTCCACTTGTATATGGTTTTGATTTGAATATTTGCATAATTACTATAATTTTTAGTAGTACAAACTACGTTTTTACTTGCTAATGCACTCTACAGGAATCGAACCTGTAACCTTTAGCTTAGAAGGCTACTGCTCTAGCCGATTGAGCTAAGAGCGCATAAACTTATGAGTATATTGGGAATTGAACCCAAGGCATTTGGATTAAAAGTCCACTGCTCTACCACTGAGCTATATACTCA
>Ga0114972_10000913_pt1 | contig 22284 bp, 16 predicted proteins | sample M_140807_EF_Meta_FD_87354 | JGI IMG/M metagenome (GOLD analysis project Ga0114972, IMG submission 87354) | Freshwater microbial communities from Lake Montjoie, Canada to study carbon cycling - M_140807_EF_MetaG | ecosystem: Environmental > Aquatic > Freshwater > Lake | place: Lake Montjoie...
GCCGCCGACGCCGAACCCGCTGCCGCCCGGAGGGCCGTGCCATGAACCTCCTTGCGAACACCGTCGCACCGTCCGCACTGGTGATCGACGGACTCGTCGTCGGCGCGATCCTGTTCGCGCTCGGGCTGATCGGCATCCTCGCCCGTCGCAATCTGATCGTGATGTTCTTGTGCGCGGAACTGATGCTCCAGGGCATCTCGGTAAGCCTCGTCTCGTGGAGCCGTCACCACGGCGACTGGGGTGGACACGTGCTCGTGATCTTCGTGCTCACCGTTGCCGCGTGTGAGGCGGCCGTGGCACTGGTCTTCGTACTCCAAGCCTTCGCCCGAACAGGCCGGCTCGACTCGGCGGCCTGGCAGTCGCTCCGTGAATCAAACCTGCCGAGGACGATCGACCGGGAGTTGCCCGCCATCGACACCGTGCCGCCAAAGTTCCCGAAGCTCGCCCCCGCCGGCATCGAACCGGCTGCCGACGAAGACGCTCTTCACGAGCGCGAGCACGTCTGACCCAAAGCCTCCACCGGCCGCTCCATGAACGCTCTCTCTCCCTCGACGCTCCTCGTACTGGTGCCGCTCCTGCCCCTTGTGGGAGCGATCCTCACGGTCGCGCTCGGCCGCGTGCTCGGCGCTCGCGCTCACCTGCCGGCGGTTGCCGGCATCGCGGCGGCGTTCGTGGTCGCTGTGATGCTGCTCTTCGGCATCGCCCGAGAGGTCGGCGTTGGCACGACCGGCCACGACCACGCAGCCAAGCCCGTGGAGATGGTGACCACGCTCTGGGAGTGGGCGGTCGTCGGCGACGCCGCAGCGGCCGGCGACGCGGGCTCCGCCGCACAGTTGTTTTCGATCCCGGTGGCTCTGCGGCTCGACCCGCTCACCGCCACGCTCCTGGTGATCATCACCGGTGTCGGCCTGCTCGTGGCGATCTATTCGATCGGCTACATGCACGGCGACCCCGGCTATCCGCGGTTCTTCGCGCTGGTGTCGGCGTTCGTGTTCTCAATGTCGATGCTCGTGGCGGCCAGCAACTTTCTGCTGGTCTACGTCTTCTGGGAGGCGGTGGGCGCCTGTAGCTACCTGCTGATCGGCTTCTGGTTCACGAAGCCTGAGGCGGCAAAAGCGGCGAAGAAGGCGTTTCTCGTCAACCGCATCGGCGACTTCGGCCTGGCCGTGGCCACGTTCCTGCTCTGGATGACCTACGGCACGCTCAACTTTCACGACACCACCCTCGCCGACGGCACGCTGATGCCTGGCATTCTCGGGGCGACGCGGCTTGCCGACGCCTCCGCCTACGTGGGCGGCGCGGTGGGCACTGCCATCTGTCTTTTGTTCCTCCTGGCTGCCTGCGGCAAGAGCGCGCAGCTGCCGCTGCACGTCTGGCTGCCCGACGCGATGGAAGGGCCCACGCCCGCAAGTTCGCTCATCCACGCCGCCACGATGGTGACCGCCGGCATCTATCTTGTGGCCCGCACCGCGCCGCTCTTCGAGGCCTGCCCCGGAGCCCTCACGCTCGTGTCGATCGTGGGAGCGACCACGGCGCTCGTTGCCGCGCTGATCGGCACCGTCCAGAACGACCTCAAGCGGGTGCTCGCCTACTCGACCATCAGCCAGCTCGGCTACATGTTTGCAAGCCTCGGCACCGGCACACTGCTCGGCTTCACCGCCGCGATCTTCCATCTCGTCACCCATGCCTTCTTCAAGGCGCTGCTGTTCATGGGGGCCGGATCGGTGATGCACTCCATGGGGGGCGTGATCGACATGCGGCGGTTCGGCGGGCTGCGGCGGATCATGCCGATCACCGCCGCCACGTTCCTGGTCGGGTCGCTGGCGCTGGCGGGCGTGGCCCCCTTCGCCGGCTTCTTCAGCAAGGACGAGATCCTCGCCTCGCTCCACTCCCGCGGCTGGCCTGACGCCCACGGCGAGCACCTCGAAGCTGCCCCTGCGGGTGGCCACGCCGATACCGCGGCAACCTTCCACCTGGCCTTCCACACGGCGAGCGTCACGCCCGACGCCGCCCAGCTCGCCGGCGGTGCGCGGGGCTCTGCGCTCGACGCGATCAACACCCCGGCGACATGGCGAATCCTTTTCTGGATGTCGCTCGTCACCGCGGCGCTCACCGCCTTCTACACGTTCCGCGCCGTATTCATGACGTTCACCGGGCCGACGCGTGTGCCGGAAGAAGCGGGCCACCATGCCCACGAGTCGCCGCCGTCGATGACGATCCCGCTGGTGATCCTCGCGGCCCTGTCGGCGGTGAGCGGCTGGTGGTTGTTCAGCACGCACTCGCTCGCCTCCTTCCTCGCCGCAACGCCCTCGTTCACCGCCCCGAGCGTCGCCTCGACCGCCACGCCCCCGGCCTTCCACTGGGACCTGGCCATCCAGGGCACGCTCGCCGCCGCCATCGGCATCGTGGTCGCGGCCCTGGGTCACCTCGGCCACCGGAGCGATGGGCCGCAGATGGAGCGTTTCCTCGGGCCGCTCGAGACGCTGTTCGCCAACCGGTTCTTCTTCGACCAGATCTACTCCGCCCTGATCGTCAAGCCGCTGGAACTGATCGCCACGCTCGCCGCGCTGATCGATCGCCATGTGATTGACGGGCTCGTCGATACCATCGCCCGCATTCCGGCCGGTCTCGGCGCCGTCGTCCGCCATCTCCAGTCGGGGCTGATGCAGCGATACGCCCTGGCCGGCGTGATCGGCACGCTCCTGATCGTGCTCGCCCTCGTCGCTCGGGCCATGGGCTAGAAGGAACTCCTCACACACGCATGAACGGCTTCAGCCCCTCGTCGCACCTGCTCCTCACGATCGCGGCCCCGCTCGTCGGCGCCGTCATCGCCTGGCTCATTGGATCCCGCGGCGTGTCCGCGGTGCGGCAGAGCGCGGCGGTCACGACGCTCGTCACTCTCGCACTGACCGCCTGGCTCATCGTTCGTTACCTGGCTGACCCCGCCACGGCGTCTGGTCTGCCCTACGGCCTCGTCGAGTTTCCCTGGCTCACGGAGGGGATCTTCGACGTCCGGTTCTCGCTCGGCCTCGACGGCCTCTCACTCTGGATGTTCGGCCTCGCCGCGCTGCTCTCCGTGACGGCGGTGTTTGTCAGTTGGGAGGCCATCAAGGACCGGCCGGTTGGTTTCTACGTGCTGCTGCTCGTGCTCGAGGCGGCGATGCTCGGGGTGTTCGCGGCCCGCGACGTGATCCTGTTCTATGTGTTCTTCGAATTCACGCTTGTGCCGCTCTTCTTCCTGATCGGCATCTGGGGCCACGACGAGCGGCGTAAGGCGGCCGTAAAGTTTTTCATCTACACACTCACCGGGAGCGTGCTCACCTTCCTCGGCCTGCTCACGATCGTGCTCTGGCACGCGGCGCACGCCAACGTGGTCACCTTCGACATCGAGTCGCTCGTCGACGGCACGAAGATTCATGCGCTGCCGATGACGGCCGACGGGGGCTGGCTCCAGATGGTCGTGTTCCTGGCCCTGCTCGCGGGCTTCGCGGTGAAGGTGCCGATCGTTCCGCTCCACACCTGGCTGCCACTGGCGCACGTCGAGGCGCCCACGGGCGGCTCGGTCGATCTCGCCGGTGTGCTGCTCAAACTTGGGATCTACGGCTTCCTGCGGTTCTCGATGCCGATGCTCCCGGAGGCCACGGCCCTCGCGGCCCCATGGCTCTTCGGCCTGGGCGTGGCGGGGATCGTCTACGGGGCGCTCGTGGCGCTGGTGCAGACCGACCTCAAGCGGCTGATCGCCTACTCGTCGGTGAGCCACATGGGCTACATCGTGATGGGCCTGTTCGCGCTGACGCCGGTGGCCACCGAGGGTGCCAACCTCCAGCTCGTCAACCACGGCCTCTCGTCGGCGGGCTTGTTCGCGCTGGTCGGCATGATCTACGAGCGGTTTCACACCCGCAACATCGCCAGCCTTGGCGGCATCGCCTCGAAGGCGCCGTGGCTCGCGGTGTTCTTCATGCTCTTCACCTTCTCGAGCATCGGCCTCCCCGGCCTCAACGGCTTCGTGGGCGAGTTCATGATCCTGCTGGGATCCTTCCAGCGGGCCTGGTCGGGCGTATCGCCTGCCTGGCAGTTTGCCTACCTGGTGATGGCCCTCTTGGCGGTGGCGGGCGTGGTGCTCGGCGCCTGGTACATGCTCTGGGCTGTGGAGCGGGCGATCTTTGGCGGATCTCGCGAACCGCCTCGCGGCTCGGACCATGGTCACGACGCTGGCCACGCCGCCCACGGACATGCTGGCCATGGCGCCGCCGACAACGACCGAGACCGCTGCGACCTCCGCTGGTACGAACTCTGTGCCGTCCTGCCGCTCGCCGTGTTCGTGTTCTGGATCGGCCTCGCCCCGGCCACGTTCCTCGCCCCGGCAGCCCCGGCGGTCCGTAAGGCCACCGCCGCCCCAGCGGCCGCCTTCGCCGCCCGGATGCAGGCCGAGACCACCGCCACCGTCGCCCGGATCACCACTCCATGAACGTCACGTCTCTCGAAACCTTTTCGCTCGTGGCTCCCGAGATCGTGCTCGTGCTCGCGGCGCTCGTGGCCTACCTCGGCGGCGCCTTCGCCGGCCTGCGGTTTGGCTGGCTCGTGGCCACCGCGGGGATCGTCGCAGCGATGAGTGTCACCCGCGGGCAGGCGGCCGACGCCGCCTTCTCCGCCGGCATCGCGATCGACCCCTTCTCGACCTACATCCGCTGGACGGTCCTGGCGCTCGGCCTGCTGCTCTGTCTCGTGCAGTCAGGCGACCTCTTCGCCGCGGCGGTGAGCCGCGGGCCGGGGCTGCATCGTGGCGGCACCTGCGAAGAGGCCGGCACGTTTCTGCTCCTGCTGGCGGGCCTGTCGCTCGTGGGCGTGGCTGGCGACCTCGTGCTCCTGTTCGCCGGCCTGGAACTGGTCTCGATCCCCACCTACATCCTCCTTGGACTCAAACGGACCGACGCCCGCGGTCAGGAGGCGAGCCTGAAGTATTTCTTCCTGTCGCTCGTCGCTTCGGCGATCTTCCTCTACGCCCTCGTCTGCCTCTATGGAATCGGCGGCTCGACCGATCTGGGCGCGATCGCCGCCCGTCTCAAAGCCGAGTCGACGGGCCGCACGGCGCAGGCGCTGTTGCCGCTGGCGATCGGCCTGGGTGTCGTGGGCGCCGCCTTCCGCCTGGCCGCCGTGCCGATGCACTTCTACGCCCCAGACGTCTACGAGGGCACGAGTCCCGGCAACGCGGCGCTGCTCTCGACGCTGCCCAAGGTGGCCGGCATCGTCGTGCTGGCACGGCTGCTCGCGGTCGTCGGCCCCGCAGCCTCGCCCGATCTGCTCTGGCGAATCGTCGTCGTGCTCGCCGCGGTGACGATGACCGTGGGCAACGTCATGGCCCTCTGGCAGTCGAACCTCCGGCGGCTGCTGGCCTGCTCGTCGATTGCCCATGCTGGCTACCTGCTCGTCGGCATCGCCGCCGCCGCCGCCCCCTCGATCTCGCCCCGACTCCTCACGACCGGCGGTCTGGCGGCCACGCTCTTCTACCTCGCCACCTACGCCATCGCGACGATCGGGGTGTTCGGGGCGATCGCCTACCTGGGGCATCGCTGGCCCGAGTGGACCAGCGGCAGCGGTCCGCGGCCGCCACGCGAGGAGATCACCCTGGTCGACGACCTCGACGGCCTCTCCGGCACCAACCCCGTGGCTGCCTTCGCGATCGCGGTGTTTCTGCTCTCGCTCGCCGGCATCCCGCCACTGCCTGGCTTCTGGGGCAAGCTCGCCTTGGCGATCTCCGCACTCGAGGTTGACGGCACCGCCGCGATCGAGCTCGGCAGTCGCCGGGCCTGGTTCGTGGGTCTTGCCGTGCTGCTCGTGCTCAACGCGGCGATCGCGGCCGCCTACTATCTCCGCATCATCGCCGCCATGTACTTCAAGACAACGAAGCGGGGTGTCCAGGCCGACGGCGGCCTCGCGGCCGGCGTCGCGATGCTCGTGTGCCTCGTGCTCGTGGGCCTGGTGACGATCCGGCCCCGAAACCTGCTCTCCGCGGCCTCACGGGCAGGCGAGAGCCTCGTGCCTCACGCGGCCGCACCCTCCGCAGGCGTGCCAGAGACCACCCACACAATCATGGCGGCATCACACTGATGGTCGCCACACCCACCACCGCCGCCGTGGAGGCGATCCTCGCCGACATCGCCGACCCTGAGACGGGCCGGCCGCTGACGGCGATGGGTCAGGTGGTGTCGGTCGTCGCGGATGCGTCGATGATCGCCTTGACGGTCGGGCTCACCACGCACTCCGCGCTCCTCTGGAACGCCACGCGAGCGCGGATCGAAGAACGTCTCCGCACTGCGTTTCCGCAGATCGCCAAGGTCGCGGTCACGATCGCCGCGCACGACCGGCCGCCGCTCAAGCTCGGCCAACTCGGCGTCGAAGCCAAGAGCGTGATCGCCGTCGGCTCCGGCAAGGGGGGCGTGGGCAAGAGCACCATCGCCACGAGCATCGCCATCGGCCTGGCGCGGGCCGGCAGCCGCACCGGCCTGCTCGACGCCGATGTCTACGGGCCGAGCGTGCCGCATCTCGTGGGCCTGGCGGGCCGCCCGCAGATCGAGAACGGCAAGATCGTGCCGCAGATGCTCGACGTGGGCCGGTCGCAGATGCCGGTAATGTCGATGGGGTTCATGGTGCCGCCCGGCGAGGCGGTCGTCTGGCGGGGACCGATGCTTCACGGCGCCATCACGCAGATGCTCCGCGACACGCTCTGGGGCCCGCTCGACTACCTCGTGATCGACATGCCGCCTGGCACGGGCGACGTCGCCCTCACGCTCTCGCAGGCCCTGCCGCTCTCGGGGGCGGTCGTCGTCTGCACACCGCAGGACGTCGCCCTGCTCGACGCCACCAAGGCGATCGCGATGTTCCGGAAGGTCAACATCCCGCTCCTGGGCATGGTGGAGAACATGAGCTTCTTCATCTGCCCCGACACGCAGAAGCGGTACGACATCTTCGGCACCGGCGGTGCCCGGCGGACGGCGCAGGAACTCGACATCCCGTTCCTCGGCGAGGTGCCGATCCAGATTCCGATTCGCGAGCACGGCGACGCGGGCCGCACGGCGGCCAACTTCGACGACCCCGCCTCACGTCCCTACTTTGAGGCGATCTGCGAGCGGCTCGTGGGCAACCTGGCCGCCACCGCCGCGGCCACGAAGCCGATGCCCTCGCTACCGGTGCTCTGAATTCACGCCCGCGGTGCCATCCTGGCCACCGCGGGCTTGCGCGCCTGCGGGGCAAGCCAAAGGTTGCCCTGAGCCGCGAGGCACGGCTTCCTGCCGTGCGGTCACGCCCGCGGTGCCATCCTGGCCACCGAAAAAGGGAGTGCTCGGGGCTGCCCGTGCCTGAGAGCCGGGCTATGGGAGCAAGCGCAGCCCGGAGGGCGAAGCGAAGCGGACATGCAGCGAGCGGCGGGCACGACGCCCGCCGCGAGCGTCCGGCGACGGGCACGGGCAGCCCCGAGCCGTCGCCTAAAGACGAGCATCGCTTCAGTACAACCACAGCCGCAGATCGCGACGGGCGACGACGGGTTGCGGCGTGAAGCGGATCCGGCGGGCCAGTGAGCGAACCTCGGCCGCCCGCGAGCCAAGAGAAGCCCAGTCCCGCCATCCGATCCCGATCCGCCGCGATTCCTGCGGCAGCCCCCACGCGTCACCTACGGCACGCAACAGATCGACGAGGTGCCTGCGACGGACATGGATCGGATCGAGGCCGTACCAGGCAGCCGGCTGGTCGAGCACGGCGGCGCCATGCTCGGCCGCGAGCGCCACAACCCTCGCGTCAAGATCTGCGACGGCTTCCTTGACCGCCGGGAGCGTGAGGCGACAGCCCGGCACATAGCAGGTGCGAAACACGCGGTAGCGAGCCGGACCAACGGCGGCGACGCTCGCCAGCGGCAGCCTCGTGACCACGGTTCTCGCGCCATGCTCCGCGAGCCGCCGGAGACACTCGGCCACCCACCCCGCCACCTGCGCCGCAGGAAATCCGTAGAGCAAGTCGTTGCCGATGTCGCTGACAAGAGCGAGCGGCTGACGATCCACGTTCATCATGCCTCGCTCCCGCTCGAGCGCCCGCCACAGGCCGCTGGCCAGGATTGAGGGGAGACGGCGCATCGCCACACGGCTATTCACGCCGTACGAGCGGCCGTGACCGGCAACCACAAACAGGTCGAGTGGCTCGGAGATACGGGCCGTGGTCAAAGCGGCCAGTCGGGCGAGGCCACGCGAGACGTTGCTCGCGCCGAGCACCACGACCGGGACTCCTGCCGCGGCGGTCAGTTCCACCGCCGCCATGGCGTGTCACCCGCGGAGATGCTCTGGAAGCAGGAGGCCGCAAGCATCGCGAACATGATCCCGAGGAAGTGATCGCCCCGCGAATAGCCCCACCAGGCGACGACGCCTCCGGCCACGACGCCGAGCATGGCGGCAATCCTGGCCCCGTCAGCCACGCCGGCCGCGAGCAGGCCCTCGCGGACGATCTGCCCACCGTCGAGCGGCGGCACGGGGATCAGGTTGAGCAGCGGCCAGAAGATGTTGACGTAGAGCAGGAAGTCGAACAGCGCGTAGACCAGTGGCGACGTGTAGCCGCGACCTTCATAGAAGCCGAGCAGCGAGCCGACTGCCGGGATCGGAAAAGGGACCTGGTATCCACTCACCTTCAAGAGTCCGATGACAAGGGCCGCGAGGACCAGTTGCGCGAGTGGGCCGGCCGCAGACACGAGCAGCCGCTGGGCCGGCCGGAGGTGGCGGCGACCCCAGATCTCTGGGATCGCCAGGCCACCGAAGTGGTAGAGCACGATGTGCGCCGACTGGCCGAAGTTTCGGTATGCCAGCGCGTGCCCCATCTCGTGGACGAGGATCGACACAAACACGACGCTGATCCAGATCACCAGCATCTGCACGAGGAGCCGCTGGTCTCCGAGCGAGAACGACTGGCAGACGCTCCAGCCGAGCAGGCCTGCTGCCAGCCAGAACCAGGCCGACACGCGGACCCGGATTCCGGCGAGGTCGAAGAGCAGATCGGCGGAGGTGGCCTGGGGTTCGGAGAGCATCGTGGACCCTATGGTACATGCCCGCCCGGGAAATCACGCCGCCCGGCGGTCCGCCTCGGCAACCACCGCACCGCCTCCGGCAATCGCGAGCACCGCCTCGGCGGCCCGGGCGGCGGAACCTGGCCGGGCGACGGTCGCAGCCACCGCCTCGATCCGCTCCAGGGTCCGACGCCGCTGGGCTGCGTCGGTGAGCCACTCGACCACGTGGACAGCCGACCGCTCGGCGGGAACGCTGACGGCGAGGTATTCGGGATACACCGCCTCCGGATCAGCTGGCGGCACGGCGATCGGCGGCACGAGCACCGGCTGCACCGGCCCGATTGGCTCCCGGCAGGCGAGCAGGTTCACCAGCGTGATGAATCTCGCGCGGCGAAACCAGCTCTGCACGATGTAGGCGAAGCCGCTGATGCGGTACACGATCACGGTCGGCACTCGCGCCGCCAGAAGTTCAAGCGACACCGATCCGGAGCAGGCGATTGCAGCGGTCGCTTCGCCGATGAGGCTCCGCGTGCGGCCCGCGTGAACCTCGATGCCGAGGCCAGATGCCTCCCTGTTCGCGCGCAGCATCTCATCGATGCGTCGGGCATGCCGGTCATGCAGCGCCCCAATCGCAAACCGGGCACCGGGAACGCTGCGTCGTATGATCGCAGCGGACTGCAGCAGTGTGCCCAACACGCCCTCGATCTCCTGGCCGCGCGAGCCGGGCAGGAGCAGCACGAGCGGCTCCGCGGCGGTCGTCGCAACGGAATGGCGGATGATCGCGGTATCAAGTTCGTCGAAGAACGGATGGCCCACGAGCGTGCTCCGCAGTCCGTGCGCCGTGAACCAGTCGTGCTCGAAGGGAAGCGCCGAGAGGACGTGGTCGACAAGCCGCCGCATCTTCTTCACCCGCCAGCTCGCCCAGGCCCAGATCTGTGGCGGGCAGTAGAAAACGACGGGGATCCCGTGCCGCTTCGCCCGCCATGCCAGCCACCAGTGAAAGCCCGGAAAATCGACGAGCACACAGACATCGGGCTTCGCATCGAGAAAACTCCGCTCGGCGCAGCGGGCGAGGTCGATGAAGCGGTGAATGTTGAGGATCGCCCGACTGAGCCACATCACGGCAAACTGCGTCATGTCGGCGACGAGGTCCACCCCTTCGTCCGCCATGTGCGGGCCGCCGAGGCCGGCGACCTCGACGTCCGGCAGGCGCGCCCGGATCGCGCGGACGAGCAGCGCTGCGTGATGGTCGCCCGAAGGCTCGCCGGCTGAAACGAAAACGCGCATGAGAGGACTCCGCCCGGCGGTCGCCGGGGGGCGGAGTATCCCGCGCTCAGCCCATCCGCCCTAGAGCAGTTCGCCGCCGCCACGAAGGCCTGGGGCCTGGAAAATCTGGGCTGTTTTTGCCGATCGGTGATGGCCGAGCCGCAGGCAGGCCGCGCCGCCCGAGGCGGCGCGGCCCCCGCGAACCGCGGTCACTTCGCCGCGGGCTGGAATCCCTTGTCGATCTTGCCGAAGACCATCGTCACCTGATCCTCAGGCGACGCCTTCTCAACCTTGCCCTTGCAGTTGGGGCAGCAGAAGCCAACCTCGGCGTTGCCGATCGTGATCTGCGTGCCCGGCTTCACCGGCCCGCCGCTGAACGGGCAACCCTTCTGTACGAGCTGCCCGGTGCTCACCATCTGCTGGTGGGCCTTGGCGGCGAACTTCGCCGTATCGCCCTTGAAGGCCCCGACGCACTTCTCGCAGCAGAAGTAGACGGAGCCGCCGTCGAACTCGGCGGATGCCGACGGATCGCAGTCGTGCCCCGAGACGGGGCACGTGGCGTCCTTCGCCTCTTTGACGGCGGCGGTCACAGCGACCGCCGAGGTGGCGAGGGCGACAATCGCACAGCAGAGGACGAAACGACTCTTCATAGCACGGTCTCCTTGGGTTCGAAACTCGGGAATCTCCCGACATGAGATTACGGCTTCACCAGGTGCTGAGGCAACCAGCTGCGAACCCCACCTGCCAAATCCGGCTGCGGGACGGGACGAGTTCGCTTGCCAACGGCAGGATAGCCGACGCTCACGATCCTCGCCCCAATCCCGCAGCCTGTCACGGTGAGCTTCCGCGTGGGCCTCTGATCGTCTGCTCTCCCTTCCTGAATCGTATGCAAACGATGATGCCGCGAGGGGCTGCCCATGCCCTCGAGCGGGCTAGGGAAGCAAGCGCAGCCAGGATGGCGAAGCGCAGCGGACATGCAGTGAGTCGAGGCCTGGAGGGCCGAGACGAACGTCCAGCGAGAGGGCGTGGGCAGCCCCGAGCCTCGTGAACGCTCAAGGATGAAGTGTGACCCGTATTACTCGGACCGGCGGTCGAGGCTCACATGCCGTGGCTCGGGCAGGCCGGCCGCGATCAGGGCGCCGACGGCGATGACCAACGCCCCTGTGATGAACACGTGCCGAAATCCCAAGCGGTCGACCGCAAGGCCCACCAGCGGCGAGAGCACGAAGGGGGCTGCCAGGGCCGCTCCCACGATGCTCACGTACCGCGGGTGATCGGAGGCCGATGGAGCGAGTTCGAGGGAGTAGTTCGTGAACAGTTTGAGCGAGATCGGATTGAGGCCCAGCGGCACGTACACGATCCAGAACCAGTGCACCGCAGTCGAGTGCGGAAGCAGTGAGAGCGCCGTCACCACCAATGGTGTGACCGCCGACAGAGCGACGAGCCAGACAAGCACGATTCGCGTGCCACGGCGATCGGACACAGGTCCCGCCACGAGGCTCGCGAGGCCCGTGGCCGCGTTCTGCGTGCAGACCCAGGCGAGCAGGCTGTCCGCACCGCTCCCCAGCCGATCGCGGGCGAAGGCCTGGTAGTGGGGAAACATCATCAGCACCGCGGAGAAGCAGGCGGCCACGAGCGAGAGCCGCACGAGCGTGCGGTCGGCCGCGATCGTCGCCCGCCAGCTGGCGAGGCCCGCAGAGACCACCGCCCAGGGTGACTGCGAACCCGCCGCGGTCGAGGACCGAACCGCATCGGCTGGCTCATCAAGGAACACCGGCGCGATCGCCGAGATCGCGAAGAACGTGGCCGTGGCGAGGAAGATTTTCGGAAACCCGTCGGGCTGCTTCAGCCAGGGACCCAGGAGCACGATCGCCGCGGCGATCGCCAGCACGCTGCCCACCGTCACGCTCACCACCATCGCCCTACCCCGATGCCCCGGCGAGATGAGCTTGCCTTGCAGGGCCGCGAACACGAGTTGATTGACGCCGATCACCGACGAGAATGTGGCGTAGACCACGAGAAACAGGATCGCAAGCAGGTCGGGACGCGTGGTCTGCAGCGGTCCCCAGGCGGCGGCGAGCGCCGCGAAGCATCCTGCCATCGCCAGGCTCGTGGCCACCAGCGACCACTTCTTGAGTGGCCGTCGGGCAAGCCCGCCGGCGATGAACAGCGGCGGCACGCTCTGCCCAACGCGATTGAGCACGGGCAAGAGGCCGCGGAGAAACCCCGAATCAACGACGGCATCAAGCACCGCCGGCATGATGATCGTCTCGGTCTTGAAGATCCAGCCGACGCGGACCACGATCTGATAACACTCGATCCAGAAGGTGTTCCGTGCTTCACGGCCCGCGTCGTCACGAACCGTCTCGCTGGGAGGATCGGGGAAGGGCAGGATGGGCTGCAGGTCGGTCGTGTCGTCTCCCATCGTCCCTGCAGCATGAAGGTTTTTCGCGAAGCCGTCCACCCGCGGGCTTTCGGCGGCGCGGCGGCCACCGCGGAATCGAGCTTCAAGACGCCGCGACGTTCGGACGAACTGTCGGTGTTCTTGAAAGAGACGCTGCCATCACTGCCGGATGCCATCGACGCGATCACGATGTCAGTCGTCGACGTCTCGAGAAAACGTGCGGGGGGTCGCCGCTCATGAGGATCGCCGAACGAGAGGCACGAGAGGTCGAGCATCGGCTGGAGGCGCGTTTCATGATGAAACCATTGCCCCGTCAGTTGGTGAAGAACTCGACGTGCCCGTCGAGATAGAGAGCGTTATAGCCCGCCGAACCTAACTGAAACCCGGCATGGGCGTTCTTGCGTTTGGAGACAGGAATCGCATAGTCCGCGAACGGCCCGCGAAAACCTGACCGGCCCGGGTTGAGGGTCGAGTTGTCCCACGTGAACAGCGTGGTGGACTGGTCGGGCGGGTTTCGCTTCGCGAGCACCGTCGCGATACTGAATGCGTAGGTGTTCTGATAGGCCTGCTGCTCATCGGTGTGACTCGGGCAGACCCAGATGCCGCTGCTTTCCCTGAGGAACCCCCGCTGCACGTACAGGGCTTCGAGTCCGTAGGTTTCTGGCAGCGCGTCGGGATCGTTCGGTGTTCTCAGGCCCGGCGCCATGCGGTAGGAGAAGTTTCCGGTCTTGGAGGCCGTGGGGAAAAAGCCCCCGGTGGTGCCGGCATAGATCTGGGTGACCAAGCCGATCTGCCGAAGATTGTTCGCGCACTGCGTCAGGCGGGCCCGTTCCCTGATGAACTGGACTGCCGGAAGCATGAGGCCCACGAGCGTGGCAATGATCGCGACGACCACGAGCAGTTCGACGAGCGAGAAGGCCGCTGGTCGGCGGCTGCGCGGAGAACAGGGACGCTGTACATCCATGTCACGTCAGCCCGGATGGAAGATCGCGATGAACTGTGGCTCACACAAGGCTTGTCCTGCTTCATGAGCCGGAGGACCGATTGATGGCAGAGCGGCGCGAACCAGTGATATAGTAATGGATGAAACAGGCGCGTCGAGGCTGCGAGCAAGGTCGTGAATGGCGATTCACCAGCGCTTCGGTGAGGGCTTCGGCGAGGCGTTCGCACGGGCCTTGGCGTTGCCGCGGCGGCAGGGATTCGTGTCGTGGGCCGCGACAGCAGCGATGTGCGCGTGGCTGGGCAGCACCCTTCTCCTGGCCGACGATGAAGCTGCCGGCGGAAGAACATCCCCGCGGCCGGAGCGGACCGCGACCGAACGGGACGTCGAGGCACGGCGACTGCGGGAGATCTACCGCAGCGATCGCAGACGCTGGCCGCCCCCCACGATCGACCCGGGCATCGAATGGCGGGAGATCGGCCCCCTGCCCACCGTGGTGCACCCCGAGTCGAACCCGCTGAGCCCCGCCAAGGTGACGCTCGGAAAGACGCTCTTCTTCGACGCGAGACTCTCGTCCAGCGGCAAACTCGCCTGCGCATCGTGCCACGAGCCCAACCTCGGCTGGGCCGACGGCCGTACCGTCAGCCAGCCGCTGCGGCCAGCCCCGGCACGCAACGCACCTACAATCCGTAACGCTGCCTTCCACGAATTGCTTTTCTGGGACGGACGGGCGGAGAGCCTCGAGCAGCAGGTGGAGCAGGCCCTCACCAATCCACACGAGATGGGCACGAACCCCGACCACGTCGTCGGCCTGGTCTCGGGGATCCCGCGGTATCGTGCCCTCTATGAAGAAGCGTTTCCAAACGAGCCCGTCACCTTCGACGCGCTGGCCAAGGCGGTCGCCTGTTTCGAGCGGACGATCGTCGGCGGGCGGTCGCGTTTCGACGAGTTCATGGCGGGGGATGCCGCGGCGCTCACCGATGCGGAGCTGATCGGTCTCGACCTCTTCCGACGCGAAGCGCGGTGCATGAACTGCCATCACGGGCCGGTGTTCAGCGACGGCCGCTTTCACGACTTGGGGCTTAGCTTCTACGGCCGCAGGAGAGAAGACCGTGGCCGGCACGCCGTCACGGGCGATCCCAAAGACGTCGGACGCTTCCGCACGCCGACGCTCCGGGACGTGACGCGAACGACACCCCTCACGCACACGGGGATGTTTGAGCTCAGCGGCGTGCTCAACATGTACAACGCCGGGATGGTGACGCTCAAGCGGCAAGACTTTCAGCGTGACGATCCGCTGTTTCCCGTGAAGTCGCCCCATCTCAAGCCCCTCAACCTCAATCAGCAGGATCTCGCCGACCTCGCCGCGTTCCTGGGAACGCTCGAGGAGCCGAGGCACCGGATGATGCCGCCCGACCTCCCGACACTCGACGATCAGGGCGAGGTGTCCGGCCGGTGACGTGGCACAGAATGGTCGCTGGGGTGCGTGACCATTCTCGCGCCTGACTCACCAGCCCGCGACGACTTGGCCGTCGGTTGTCTCCGCGTGCCGCGCGGCGGCGATGGCCGCGTTGGAGAGACCCCAGATCCTGGCCGTCCCGTCGGCGGCGGCGGTGACGACCAGCGTGCCGTCCGGGCTCAGGGCAACGGCGGTCGGCTCCGCACGCTGGCCGGGCAACTGCGAGACTTCCTGCCCCGTGTCGGTATCCCAGATGCGGACCGTGCCGTCGGTTCCAGCCGTCACGGCCCGCCTGCCATCGGGAGTGAAGATGATCCGCTCCACGATGCCTTCGTGCCCGTGCAAGACGTGGATCGACTCGCCCGAGCGGGCGTCCCAGAAGCGGGCGGTGCCGTCCAGCGAGCCCGTCATGATCCGCGTTCCATCGGGGCTGAAGGCGAGGGCCCGCACGCAGCCGACGTGGCCGTTGAGTTGGGCGATCTGGGTTCCCGTCGCGAACGACACCAGGCAGACGTTGCCGGAAGCAAGCCCGATCCCCAGCGTGGAACCATCGGGGCTGGCGCCGAGGCAACCAAACTTGCCCAAGGGAGGCAGCTCCGACGTCGATTCGCCGGTGGCCGCGTCAAGCAGGTGGCCCGCCCCGTAGGCGACGCGGGTTCCCCCGAGCCCGAAGACCGCGGCCGTCGTCGGCAAACTGGCAACGCGGCCATGCTCGGCCGACATAAGCGGGCTGTCGGAACGGAGATCCCAGGTCATGGCCCAGCTGTGGTCTGCGTCGTCTCCGTGCGTGGCCAGGCTGCTCCTGCCCGAACCGAACAAGAGCTGTGTGCCATCGGGACTGAAGGTCACCATGTGTGCGGCCACCGGGCGGCCGCCGCACGTCGAGAGCAGCGCGCCCGTCTGCGTGCTCCAGACGCGAACGCCGCCGGTCTGCTGCGGGGTCGCGAAGGCGGCCGCGACCCGACTGCCGTCGGGGCTGTAGGCGAGTTGTGCCACGGTGCCCGAGCCGCCCGCGAGGGTGCGAAGCCGTCTGACCGTGCGTGGGCTCCACAGTTCCACGTGATCGGTTCCCTTCGGCGCCACCGCCAGTTGCGTCCCATCGGGACTGAACTCGACGGCGTTCATCCCGGCCACTCCCGCGAGGACCGCCATGGGCGCTACGGTCGCGAGCGGCCAGATCCGCACCGTGCCGTCGCTGCCCCCCGAAGCCAGGGCAGATCCGTCCCCGCTGAAGGCGAGCGACGTGACGCCATCGCAGTGCCCAATCAACTCCCGCTCGAGAGTCCGGGTCGTGGGATCCCAGAGCCGGATATGGCCGTTCGCTGCGCCGCTGGCGATCCGGCCTCCGTCGGGGCTGAAGGCGACGGCCTCCACGATTGCGGCATGATCCCGCAGATCGCCGAGAGGCCCGCCTGAGGCCGTGTCCCACTCGTGGAGGTCGGATTCATGAGCACTCGTCACCAAGCGGCTGCCGTCTGCACTCAGCGCGACGAGTGGCTCATCGCTCGTCAGCCCCGCCAGCGCCTCGACGGCCGAGAGCTGCCGGCCGTCGGCGGAGGCATACACGAGGAAGCGATCCTGTCGACGCCTACCGAGATACACGCGGAATGCGAACCGCGACCCGTCACCGCTGAACGTGACGCCGCCGATCGAGCCGCCCTCGCCGCTGCACGTGGTCAGGAGCCGGCCACTGTCGGCATCCCAGAGCCTCAGCACGCTGTTGTTCTCCACCGTAACGATGCGGCGACCGTCGCGGCTGAACGTCGCCCGCGCCATCCGATCCCGAGGTCCGATCAGGAGAGCCTCCTCCCGGCCGGACCGCATGTCCACGATCCGCAGCCCACCCTCGGCCACGAGGCATGCCATGCGGCGGCCATCCGGACTGATCGCCACAGGTCTGATTGAGGACTGGACAGGAGATCGACGAGCAAAGTCCTCGTCGATAAAGGCCAGGCGGGCCTCTGCCAGCTCCCTCGTGACGGAAGCGAGCTTCGCGTAGTGGAGGTGATCGACCCCTGAGGCGAAGAACAGAGGCGCGATCGACATGGAGTACCGCGTGAAGTTCGACGGCCGAAAGAATGCCTGCATTCCGGGCTCTTTCGACTCGGGCGACGTCGGCGACATCGTGTTCACGACCGCCACCAGGAGTCCCGAGTCGCCGGCATACTCGACGCCGGCGATCGGCCCGGATTGCAGATCGAGCACGACCACGGCATCGTCGAGATTCGCTCCGATGCAGTGCATCTCGAGGGGAAGTGCGCGCCCCGCGATCGCGACGTTGTCAGTAAACAGCTGCCGCGCCATCCGCAGATTTTTGGTGGCAAGGCATGACCGAATCGCCTGCAGGTTGGCAACGTAGAGCCGCTGCCGGGCGATCGCCGCCGCCGCATCGGCCCGCGACTTCTCGCGTTCGGCAATCGCTCGCTCCGCCGTGGCCTCGCGGGCCCGGCGGTTCGCCTCCTGGCGTGCGAGATCAGCACGCATCGCGAAGATCGAGATGCCTACCACGCCGAGCACGACGGCCGTCGCAACCCCCCCGGCCGCCATCGCCGCCAGCCGGTGTCGCCGGGCCAGGCGGACGAGGGAGTCGACGAGCCGCGGCGACTTGGCGGCGATCGGCTCGCCCCGGAGGTACCGGCCCAGATCCTCTGCGAGTTCGGCAGCGTTCGAGTACCGCTGGCCGCGATCCTTCTCCATGCATTTCGTCACGATCGTGGCGAGGTCGCCGCGCAGCCGGCGATCCAAAGTGGAGAGCGACGGCGGGTCGGATTCCGTGATCAGGCGGGCGACCTCGTGGACGGGCCGCCGGTGAACGTCGTACGGGAGACTGCCGGCCAACAGTTCGTACAGCATGACGCCCAGCGCGTAGACATCGGCCCGAACGTCGAGGTCATCCACCACCCCGTCGAACTGCTCGGGGCACATGTACTGCAGCGTGCCCACGATGCTTCCGTCGCCAGTCAGCATCGTGGTGAGCGACGGGTGCTGCTCCACGCTTCGGGCGACACCGAAATCGATGATCTTCGGCTGGCCGGTCGACCCCACCAGAATATTGCCCGGCTTCAGGTCGCGGTGGATGATTCCCTTGTGATGTCCGTGGGCAACCGCGAGACAGGCCTCCCGGAAGAGGCTGACGCGGTCACGAGTGGAGAGGGCGTGCTTGCTGGCGAAGGTGGTGATCGTCAGGGCATCGTCGATGTATTCCATCACGAAGTACGGGACCGTGCCGCCGGCCATGGCCTGCGTCCCGACGTGGTAGATCTGGGCGATACCGGGATGAGTCAGGCGGCCGAGGATCTGCGCCTCATACTCGAACCGCTTCATGGCCTTGGCAGACAACGCGCCCGAGCGGATGACTTTCACGGCGACCGTGCGGCAGGGTATCCCTTGGAGCGCCTCATACACCCGCCCCATGCCCCCTTCGCCGAGCAGGCCGACGATCGTCTGGTCACCGAGTCGCGTGCCGGGGGGGAGAGGGTCGTCACTCGGGACCGACCGGTCGAGGAACGCCGTCAGGCCATTGAAACTCAACCCCGAGTGATCAGAGTCGTCGTCCGGGGCCGAGGCGTGGGATTCAACTTCCGACATGGCATGCCCATCACGGACGACTGGCTTCCGCCGCTGTCAGGATAGGACATTCCAGCAGCCACCACCATCCATCGATCGCGTCCTCCGCCGGCCGTCGTGGAGGGATCGGACGATGGTGGCATAGGCTTGAGGTCGGTCGTGTCGTCGTCCATCCTTCCAGCAGCATGAGGGTTTTTCACGATGCCGTCTATTCGCGCTTTCTGCGTCGCCGCCGCCCTGCTTTCGCGCACCGCCCTTGCCGAAGAGGTTCCTGTCTGGTTCGGCAACAACACGAAGCCGAAGACGGCGTCAGAGGGCATCTATGTGGCGAAGTTCGACACCGTCACCGGCGCCATCACGAAGCCAGTGCTCGCCGGCGTTGCGAAGAACCCCACGTTCCTGGCGTTCCACCCTCGGCTCCCGGTGCTCTACGCGACCTCTGAGATCACGGGTGCCGATGGCAAGCCGGCTGGTGCGGTCGAGGCCTTCGCAATCGATGAGGCGACGGGGTCCCTGGAGTCGCGTGGTGCGGAGTCGACGGGCGGCACCGGGCCATGCCATGTGACCGTCGATCGTGAAGGCAAGATCGTCCTCGCAGCCAACTATTCGGGCGGGAACGTGGCCTGCCTCGGACTCGCCGAGGACGGCCGGCTCAAGCCGCTGGCCTCCGCGGATGGTGCCGGCGGCTTCCTGCAGCATGACTATGATCGTGCCGGCGAGGAGGGGATCAATCCGAAGCGTCAGGACAAGCCCCATGCCCACTCGGTCGATGTCTCACCTGATGGCACGATCGTCGTGGTCTGTGACCTTGGCCTGGATCGGGTCTTCCTTCACGGCCTCGACCGTGAACGGGCGACGCTCGCGCCGCGGTGGTCGGCGAAACTGAAGGCCGGTGCCGGCCCGCGGCACTTCGCCCTTCATCCCGATGGTCACCGGGCATGGTGTGTCAACGAGCTCGACCTGACAGTCACCGCCTTCACCTACGATGCCGCTCGAGGTGAACTCCGCGCCGGCGAGACCGTCTCCACGCTCCCGCCCAGCGTCACGGACCGCACCGGCTTTTCCTGCGCCGAGATCGCGGTCCATCCGAACGGCAAGTTCCTCTACGCCAGCAACCGCGGCCACGACTCGATCGTGATGTTTCGGATCGTCGGCGATACGAACACTCTCGAGTTCCTCGGTGTCGAGCCAACCCTGGCGAAGACGCCCCGGCACTTCGCGATCGCCCCAGGTGGAAGGTTTCTTCTGGCGGGAGGCCAGACATCGAACAACGTCACGGTGTTCGCCATCGACGACGAGACGGGCCGGTTGACGTTCACGGGCACTTCGGTCGAGGTCCCAAGCCCGATGTGCGTGGCGTTTCGGCCGTGAACCCGTCATCCGGGCTCCCGCCGTTCGGCACTGGCAAAACGACATGTTCGGGCTATTCTCTCACGTGTCCTGAAAAGGGTCCAAGGGCTGCGGACGGCCTCGTGGGCTTTCCCTCTCGCCTCCATGACCGTGGGCGACGAACTGCCTACGATGGTGGCTCAGGTGGTTGGCGGGTTGAACCCTCAGACGAGGTACGCGATGTGGAATGAACTCGGGCGAACATGGTCATCGTCTTCGTCATGGGGACCCGGCTGGATCGTTGCCGCCCTGACGCTCCTCATGCCCTTCGTCGTGCCGGCAGCAGCCGTCTGTCAGGAGGGTGCCACTGCCGTGGCTGATGCCGCGCCGCCTGCCGTTGTCGAGGCGATCCGGGCCGCCGCGACGGCCTATCGGGAGGCGGTGTCCAAGGGAGACGCCGATGCCATCCGCAGCGCATGGACCGCAGACGGCGACGTTGTCGACGGCTGGGGAAACCGATTCGAGGCCCAAGCGTCAGGCATCCTCACCGGCAGCCCTACCGCTGGTCCGCGGCCCGAGTTTCACGTTGGCGAGACGCGGCTGCGACTGATCTCGGCCGACGTGGCCTTGGAGGACGGTTCGGTCGACGTCACCCTTCCGGGCATGACGACCCCGATCGAGGGTTGGTTCTCGGCGATCTGGGTTCGACGTGGCGACGCCTGGAAACTCGCCGGCCTGCGTGAGTCGGAGCGTCCAGTTTCCACCGATGGCAGCATGCTGAATGATCTCGAGTGGATGGTCGGCGACTGGAGCCTCGTTGCCGAGGCAGAGAACCAGAAAGCTCCCGTGGCCGCCGCTGACATGTCGGTCCGCTGGGACGCCGGCCGCACCTTCCTGATCCGTGAAGCTCGGATTCCAAACCTGACCGGGGGCGACGACTCGCCGCAGATGATCGACGTGCACCAGCGAATTGGCTGGGATCCGATCGTCAGGCGAATCCGTTCCTGGAGTTTTGCCAGTGACGGCAGCCGCGGCGAGGCGACGTGGTTCCGCGATGGCGACTCGTGGGTCGCTCTGCTGACCACGATCCTGCCCGATGGCCGGCAGCGGACCTCGGTCAACATCTACTCGTACGACGGAAAAGAGCGGTGCGTCTGGCGGACCCTGCCCGAGGGGCTGGAGTCGGATTCAGGCCTGCCGCCGCGTGTGACGTGGATCCGGAAGCCCAGGAGCAGCGCCCCATGAGCCGTGTATCTTCAATCTCCTTCCGGATGGGTCTGCAACAGTCTCTGGCGCGGGCGGTATGGTCAGCACCGGTCCTGATCGGCTTCGTCGCCAGCATGCTGCTCCCGACGCTGGGTTCCGCCTCTCACGCCGCAGAATCGACTGCTGTCGACGACGACGGCGACATGGCTCGTAAGGCCGACATCATGCATGGCCCGCAGTGGCAGCGGGCGATCGCCGAACTGGGCGAGTGGCTTTCCACGCAAAACGTCTATTCGCCAAGTGAAGTCCGACGGATCAAGATGCAGTTCAACGATCGCGTGGACGGCATGACGTCGTATGAACTTGAGTATCTACTCGACTCGATCACGTCGAAGCTGAAACTGCTCGACACCCAGGAAGCCCGGGATGCCAAGGCGTGGCTCGGCGAGTACCTTTCGGCGATGTCCGATGGCCGGCGGGCGCAGGAACTGCGCGAGGTTCCGAATCTGCTCACCATGAACGCGGCACAGCTCTGGCAGGAGATCCAGCGAATCGATGCCAAGCGGTCGTCCTTGCGGCAGCGGCAGCAAGGCGTCGAGGCCCGTCAGGGGGCGATGGCGGAACGCGCCGCAGCCGGCCGTCGGGCGACGTCGTCGGCTTCCCGCGAGGCTGCCGCCCGCGCCCGAGCGGCGCCGTCGCATTCACCCTATCGAGCCGGGGGCGGATCGCCCCCCTTCTCCGACATCGCTCCGCGGAGGGCAACGATCAACGTCGGGCCCTTTGGGGCGTGCGTCTCGTTCTGACGGCGGGTTCCGGTGCCCGCCGTGTAGCCGCAGGTTGGTAACCTGCGGTGCCAAACTGGCTCACGCGATTCGTGTGCAGGTTGGCAACCTGCACCTACGTGTTGGAGAGCAGCATCTCCAGATAACTTCTGGGCTCGGCGTTCGAGCAGCCGAGTTCCCGCGCGAGGGATTCGATCCGAGCCGCCGCGGGGGCGATCCCGGAGGCATCGGCCTGCAACTCGAGCTCCATGAAATCGCCGAGGTCCGCAACGTGGTCGAGCGCCACCTCGA
>Ga0114972_10000914_pt1 | contig 22276 bp, 19 predicted proteins | sample M_140807_EF_Meta_FD_87354 | JGI IMG/M metagenome (GOLD analysis project Ga0114972, IMG submission 87354) | Freshwater microbial communities from Lake Montjoie, Canada to study carbon cycling - M_140807_EF_MetaG | ecosystem: Environmental > Aquatic > Freshwater > Lake | place: Lake Montjoie...
TAACGTTTTGCTCCAATTCGCAACTGCCGCTCTAATGGTATTGCTTACGCCTAATCCTGCTATCGGCTGTTTTACAGAAGTTGAAATCACGTTTATAATTCGTCCAAAACCCGCTTCCTTCATGCCTTTTACTACAGCTTGTGTTAGGATATGATTGCATACCAAATGATTATTGAAAGCTTCTACAAACGAATCCACTTTTGCATCAATGGCTTTTCCACCAGCTGGGCCTCCAGTATTATTAATTAGAATATGAATTATTTTGCCATTTTCTACACAGGAATGTATAGCAGTTTGAACATTTTGTGCATTCGAAAAATCAGCAACAATATAATCATGCTTTTGTCCTTTTGTCGTATCTAATTTGGTTAATGCTACTTTTAATTTTTCTTCATCTCTAGCCATTAAAGTTACATTTGCACCCAACAATGCAATTTCTACCGCAGAAGCCAATCCCAAACCTTGAGAACTGCCACATACCAAAGCATTTTTATTTACTAAATTTAAATTCATATTTTTTGTGTTAATGGTTGATTTTTAAAAAATTGCATTTCTATTTTTAATTGTTCTACTACATTATAAATAATCGGACAAATGCTATAATGAATAAGCGTTCCAAATAATCGATCATTAAAATTGGGTTTATGCAAATGCGGAAATTCTCTACATTCATTAAAACGATTTTCATAAATCGTACATTTCTTTTCTTCCAAAAAATGACAAGGTATGGTGTTTATAATCATTAAGCCACTTTCTCCTTCTTCAATATATTTTTCTTTAAACGCTTTTAGCGGCATATCAAAATGCAGGGCAACTTTTTCCGATTCTTCTTGCGTTACATTAATCATCAATCCCTTACAACATGCTCCACATTGCGTACAATCAATTTTTGATTCAATTGTTGAATTAAGTTTAAATACAATTTTATCAATCGATTCTGAATCCCTATTTTTAAGAAATTGTCGAAATGCATCATTTTCGTCCTGCCTACTCAACGCCAAATTGGCAATGCTTTCTTTGTTGGTTTCTATTTGGATAACAAAAATTTTATGTGAATAATATTTTCAAAACTAATCAATTCGTGTAAATAGTTTTGTTTTACACACATTATTACAAATTTGTGGATAAATCAACATAGTACAAAACAGCTACAATAAGTTACATTCGCAAGCTAAAATAACTTGTTTTTTTGTAATTGATTAATATACAATTTCCATGACTGAAAAAGATTTATTTGCGTATAATGAAGACAGTATAAAAAGCTTGGATTGGAGAGAGCATATTCGTTTACGTCCGGGTATGTATATCGGTAAATTGGGAGATGGCAGCAGTCCTGATGATGGCGTTTATGTTCTTATAAAAGAAGTGATTGATAACTGCATAGATGAGCACACGATGGGCTATGGAAAAAATGTAGATGTAACCATTAATGGAAATACAATTACGGTGCGTGATTTTGGTAGAGGTATTCCTTTAGGTAAAGTGGTAGATGTTGTGAGTAAAATCAATACAGGTGCCAAATACGATAGCAAAGCGTTTCAAAAAAGTGTGGGTTTGAATGGTGTTGGTACAAAAGCTGTTAATGCATTAAGTAATCATTTTAAAGTAACGGCGTACAGAGATGGGAAAGAAAAAACAGCCGAATTTGAAAAAGGAATTTTAGTTAAAGAACATAAAGAAATCAGCACAAAAGAAACCAATGGCACTTTTGTAACTTTTGTGCCAGATGATACCGTTTTCAAAAACTTTCATTTCGTTCAAGAGTATTTAGATAAACAATTTTGGAACTATTGTTATTTGAATGCAGGATTGGTGATGAACTTAAACGGCAAGCGATATGTGAGTAAGAATGGATTACATGATTTATTGGCGAGTAAAGTAAATCAAGATGAAATTCGTTATCCCATTGTTCATCTGAAAGGAGAAGATATTGAGGTGACATTTACCCACGGCAATGGTTACGGTGAAGAGTATTATAGTTTTGTAAACGGACAATTTACCACACAAGGAGGAACGCATTTAGCTGCTTTCAGAGAAGGATTTGTAAAAACAATTCGTGAGTTTTTCAAAAAAGATTATGATGCCACGGATATAAGAGGAAGCATTTGTGCTGCCATTTCAGTACGTGTTCAAGAACCCGTTTTTGAAAGTCAAACAAAAACAAAATTGGGTTCCCAAACAGTGTATGAAGACGGCCCAAGCATGAAAAATTTTGTTGGCGAATTTTTAATGCGTGAATTAGACAATTTTTTACACCGCAATCCAACTGTTGCTGATGCCATGAAAAAGCGCATCGAACAAAATGAGAGAGAAAGAAAAGAATTAGCTGGTATAAAAAAGCTTGCAAATGAAAGGGCAAAAAAAGCCAATTTGCATAACAAGAAATTGCGCGATTGCAAATATCATTATAATGATGAGCCAACCGGAAAGGAAAAAGATACCATCATTGAAAAACAAAAAGAATCTTCCATTTTTATTACAGAAGGAGATAGTGCAAGTGGGTCGATTACAAAAGCTCGAAACGTCAATACTCAAGCCGTTTTCAGTTTGCGTGGTAAGCCATTGAATTGCTATAGCTTAACCAAAAAAGTCGTGTATGAAAATGAAGAGTTCAACCTCTTGCAACATGCTTTAAATATTGAAGAAGGCTATGAAGGCTTACGTTACAACAACATCATTATTGCTACCGATGCCGATGTAGATGGTATGCACATTCGTTTGTTGTTGATGACATTCTTTCTGCAATTTTTTCCAGATTTAGTCAAGAATGGCCATGTGTATATTTTAGAAACACCTTTGTTTAGGGTTCGGAATAAACAAGAAACCATTTACTGCTACGATGAAACAGAAAAACAAGCAGCGATGAAAAAGTTGGGAAACAAACCCGAAATCACGCGATTTAAAGGATTAGGTGAAATTAGTCCTGGAGAATTTGCTCGTTTTATTGGTGCTGATATGAAACTTCAACCTGTAATTATGGAAACCGGCGAACACATTCAGAATTTACTGGAATATTATATGGGAAAGAATTCTCCACAACGCCAAGATTTTATAATTGAAAACTTAAAAGTAGAGCTTGATTTGGTGGAAGAAACTTCAAAATGATTTGAAAAAAATAATAGAATTTTAAAAAATACAAAATGATACATGTTGTTTTTAACGAGCCCGATATTGCTGTTTTGAAATTGGCAATTGAAATGGATGAATCACTATCAGGCGATGTAGTTTTAATAAAAGACGATTATTCTGTAGGGCCTTTGGAAAATATTTATGCTGAAGAAGGCATAGAAGCAAGAAACCATTGGTGGAAATCGGTTTTAAATGGGGGCGATTTTGAACCCAAAGTTTCGCACATAGAGGTTGATGATAATGAAATTGCTCAAGCCCTGGTTAATACCATGCAAGAAAATGAATCGGAAATCATTTGGATTTGGGCAGCACAAAACCAACAAAATGTTAGTGGTTATTATTGGCTACTTCCGTTCATGAAAGCATTTCAAGGTCGCGTATTTGTATTGTATTTAAACAACCTGCCTTTCATCAATGAAAAAGGAAATATATTTTATCCAACTTGGTTATCTCAAATCCCTGCAAAAGAATTTTTAAAAGCAAAAAAACTTGCTAGAGAAATTACGCCCAGCGAATTTGAAGTTGACCCAGACGAATGGACAAAATTATGTTCAGAAAATAAAGGGGTTCGGATTTTAGAAGGAGGAAAAAAACTTACTCAATTTGATTATGAATATTATGATGGGGAATTAAAAAAATACATCATGCCCGATTGGCAAAAAGCGGGTAAAATCATTAATAACTTTTCCTCAAAAGCAAAAGAAACCACCAGTACTGCTTATTTATTATGGCGTTTGAAAGTGATGCTGGCAATGGATTTGTATGCTGTTCAAGGTGAAATAGGCATGATGAAGGATTTTGAAATTAAATATCATTCAAAAGAAGATTAAGACAATTGGTACAATATGGCAACTAAAAAAATAAAAGAGGAATATACCCACAGCGACAAAGGGGTAAGTGGACAATATAAAACTTGGTTTTTAGATTATGCAAGCTATGTAATATTAGAGCGTGCGGTTCCTGCAATTGAAGATGGTTTAAAGCCTGTTCAACGCAGAATTTTACATGCGATGAAAGAAATGGATGATGGTCGTTTTAATAAAGTGGCAAACATCATCGGACAAAGTATGCAATATCATCCGCATGGAGATGCCAGTATTGGAGATGCCATAGTAAACCTCGGACAAAAGGATATTTTAATAGAAACACAAGGTAATTGGGGCGATGTAAGAACAGGAGACGATGCAGCGGCTGCCAGATATATTGAAGCTAGATTAAGCAAATTCGCACTAGAAGTGGCTTTCAATGCCAAAACCACCAATTGGCAATTGAGTTATGATGGCAGAAAAAATGAACCGGTAACCTTACCTATGAAATTTCCTTTATTGCTGGCTCAAGGAGCCGAAGGGATTGCCGTTGGTTTGGCAACAAAAATATTACCCCACAATTTTTGTGAACTAATAGATGCTTCAATAAAATACCTCAAAGGGAGAAAGTTTGATATTTTACCCGATTTTCAAACAGGCGGAATGATGGATGCTTCCAACTATATGGAAGGAAAAAGAGGTGGAAAAATTAGGGTTAGAGCCAGTATTGAAGAACAAGATAAAAAAACATTGGTTATTCGTAGTGTGCCCTTTGGCGTTACTACTACGCAATTGATGGAAAGTATCGTAAAAGCGAATGACCAAGGTAAAATAAAAATAAAAAAAGTACTCGATCATACCGCAGCTGATATCGAAATCATCATCGAATTGGCACCAGGTATTTCACCAGATATTACCATTGATGCCTTGTATGCTTTCACTGATTGCGAAGTAAGTATTTCGCCCAATGCATGTGTGATTGTGGATAAAAAGCCTCAGTTTCTTTCTGTAATTGATTTATTAAAAACATCTGCAGAAAACACCAAGAATTTATTAAAACAAGAGCTCGAAATCAAACTAGCAGAGCTTCATGAAAAATGGCATTATACTTCTTTAGAAAAAATATTCTTTGAAGAAAAGATCTATCAAGAGCTCGAGAAGAAACATGAAACTTGGGATAAAGTAATATTGGCAATTGATAAAGCGTTTCAACCCTTCTTAAAAAAACTAAAAAGGGCTATTACTCGTGAAGACATTTTAAAGCTCACAGAAAAGCCTGTACGCAGAATTTACCGACTTGATATTGATGAATTAAATGAGCAAATAAAAGGATTAGAAGCTGAGATCAAACAAGTAAAACATGATCTTGAAAACCTTAACGATTTCGCTATTGCCTATTATGAAAATCTATTAAAAAAATATGGCAAAGGCAGAGAACGCAAAACAGAAATCAAACAGTTTGATGTAATTCAAGCTAAGTCTGTAGCCATTGCCAATACAAAATTGTACGCAAATTTTGCAGATGGTTTTATTGGAACCGGTTTGAAAAAAGATGAATTTATAATTGAATGTAGCGACTTAGACGATATCATAGCTTTCACCAAAGGAGGTAAAATGAAAGTCGTACGCGTGTCGGACAAAGTGTTTATTGGTAAAGACATTATTTACGTTGCCGTTTTCCAAAAAAATGATGAACGCACCACGTACAATATGATTTATTTGGATGGAAAATCGGGGGTGAGTTATTCCAAACGATTTAATGTAACCGGTGTCACAAGGGATAAAGAATACGATTTAACCAAGGGTTCTGAGAAAAGTAAAGTGCATTATTTTTCAGCAAATGCCAATGGTGAAGCAGAAGTGATAAAAATATCTTTAAGCCCCAACTGTACCGCAAGGATTAAAGAACTGGATTTTTATTTTGAAGAATTAGAAATCAAAGGAAGGGGAAGCATTGGAAATCAGGTAACCAAATATCCAGTGCGCACCATCAAATTTAAGGAAGCAGGGAAGTCAACATTGAGTGCAAAAAAATTATGGTTTGATGATAAATTTGGCAGATTAAATACAGAAGAAAAAGGAACCTATTTAGGCATGTTTGATGCAGAAGATAGAATATTGGTGTTATACCTTGATGGCAATTACGAAATAACAGATCAGGAATTGATGCAGCGGTTTGAATCAGAAAAAATATTGCTCATAGAAAAATATTATGCAGAAAAAGTAATTACAGCCGTTTATCTTGATCATGAAAAATTGCAGTATAATATCAAGCGATTTAAAATAGAAACATCAACCCTAAATACTAAGTTTTTATTTATAAAAGAAGGAAAGGAAAATATGCTTGAAGCTGCATCAACAAATCCTGATCCTATTTTGAAAGTGAATACAGGAAGAGGTCAACTCGTTTCCACCAAAAAATTCAAAGTGGCAGATTTAGTAGAAGTAATGGGATCGAAAGCAATCGGCGCAAAACTCATTGATTATTCAAAATCTGTAGATATGGAATGGGAAATTGTAAAAGAAGATATTAGTGGTCAACCAGAACTTTTTTAAAAATCAAATCAAACATAAAAAAATAAACAATTGCAATCATCAACAGACATCATCAACACTACAAAAAGCTGGATTGAAAAAATTGTAATTGGACTTAATTTCTGTCCGTTTGCCGCTCAACCTTTCAAATCGAATTCCATTCATTACGAAGTGGTTCTTGAATCTAATTTAAATGTGGTGCTCGGTGAATTTTCAAAAGTTTGTAACCAACTAATAGAAGTTGAAACCATCGAAACCAGTTTGATTATCTTACCCGAACATTTCGATGATTTTGAGCAATACCTTGATATGATTGATTTGTGTGAACAGCTGTTGATTATGGAAAATCTAGAAGGGGTATTCCAAGTGGCTAGTTTCCATCCACAATATCTTTTTGCGGGAAGTGATGAAAATGATGCATCGAATTATACAAACCGTTCACCTTTTCCGATGATACATATTCTTAGAGAAGACAGTTTAACCTCCGCAATTGATAAACATGTTGATGTAGATGCAATACCAGAAAATAACATAAAAAATGCAAGAAATGCAGGATTGGCTTTTTTCAAATCATCCGGCTTTTTTAATGACTAAAGTTTTTACAGATCATTTTACCACTTTAAAAAAGGTATTTCTCAAAACTGTTGTTGTAATTTCTTTAATTGATGTATAGAATCATTATTTTTTTAATCGAATTGTTTTTTCATAAACATCATTAAATCTGATTTCATTATTTTACTTTATCTACTTTTGACAAAAAATTTACCGTTATTTAAAATTAATGAAGTCATTATCTCAACTCAATTCATATTTCTTTAGATACAAGTGGCATTTTTTGTTAGGCATAGCATTTGTAATTCTATCCAATTATTTCAGATTATTATCACCGCAGATTACCGGCTACATTGTAAATTCTGTCATTCAACTCATACAAAAAAAAGCAGATGCTTCTGTTTTTATTCAGCATCAACATTCCAATTTTCTGTTGAATAACATTGATTCGTATTTTAAAAATTACACCTATTCAAACAAGATTCTATTTGCTGGTTTGCTATTGATTATATTGGCTATTTTAAGTGGTTTTTTTATGTTTTTAATGCGACAATCCATTATTGTAATGAGTCGACATATTGAGTTTGACCAAAAAAATGACATTTATAATAAGTATCAGCAATTGGATATAGGTTTTTATAAATCACATGCTACCGGCGATTTAATGAATCGTATTTCTGAAGATGTAAGCAGAGTTAGAATGTACACAGGCCCAGCTTTGATGTATTTTATTAACCTCGCTGCCGTTATAGGATTTAGTGTTTATTTCATGTGGCAATCCGATTCAACACTTACCATTTATACATTAATTCCTCTCCCTTTTTTAGCCATTACCATTTATTTAGTTAATGCCATCATCAATAAAAAAAGTGAAAAGATTCAAGAATATCTCAGCAATTTAACCAGCAACGCACAGGAATCTTTTTCAGGTATTAGGGTGATAAAATCTTTCTTTCAAGAAAAAGCCATGATTTCTTTTTTTGAAAAAAATAGCGAAGCATACCGAAAAGCTGCTTTAAGTTTGGCTCAAACAGAATCAATTTACTTTCCAAGTATGGGATTGCTGATTGGGTTAAGTACGATCATTACAATTGCTGTTGGATGTATAAATGTAGTGAATGGTGTAGAAGGGGCTTCCGTTGGAAAAATTGCTGAGTTTGTATTGTATATTCAATTACTCACATTTCCGGTAAGTGCCATTGGTTGGACAGCAAGCATGACACAACGTGCAGCCGTTTCCCAAAAAAGAATCAATGAATTTTTATGTATAGAGCCTGCTATTTTAAATCCTATAAATCCTATTCAACATCTAGCATCCGGAGATTTTGAATTTAAAAATGCCAATTTTACCTATTTCAACACAGGTATTCATGCTTTAAAAAATATTAGCTTTAAAATAAACAAAGGAAATCGAATCGCTATTATTGGCAAAACAGGCTCAGGAAAATCGACGCTTGCACAAATCATGTTGAGGATATACGATTTGAATGAGGGAGATTTTTTGGTTGACAATCAGCCAATCAAAAAAATAAATTTATCATCATTGAGACATTCTATAAGCTATGTCCCTCAGGATAATTTTCTATTCAGTGATACAATTAAAAACAACATTCAATTTGGCAATGCCGATGCAAGTGAAGCTGACATTATTCAAGCAGCTAAAAATGCTTGTGTTCATGACGACATTTTGTCGTTTTCTGATGGTTACGACACGGTAATTGGGGAGCGGGGTATTATGCTTAGTGGTGGACAAAAACAACGGATTTGTATTGCTCGAGCACTTATTAAAAATCCAGAAGTGTTGATTTTAGATGATAGTTTAAATGCGGTAGACACTAAAACTGCTGCTCAAATAACAGAAAATTTAAATAAATTACTGGTGAATAAAACCATAATATTCATTACACATAGATTAACGACGAGTTTGAATTACAATAGCATTATTATGATTAACGATGGGAAAATAGCAGAATCGGGAACGCACGAAGAATTAATGATCAATAAAGGGCCTTATTTTGAACTGCATCAATTAAACCAAAATATAAATAGCGAATAAATAAATAATAAATTAAAAATATTGAATATGCTTTTCATTTTTTTACTTTTTAATTTCAACGTATTTCACGCTAAAAAGTAGTTTTATTTCATAATTATATAATAGAATCATTCCCTAAATTATTTTGTCATATCAAAAACAAATTTATCTTTGTTAAAATTTTTAATTTAAAATAAAACCAAAGTGGCTTACGACAACAACGAAAAGAAATTAGAAAGCGTTTACAGTATACGTGTAAAAGCTGGAAAAAGAAGAACTTACTTCTTCGATGTTAGAGAAACAAGAGGAAGTGATTTCTATTTAACCATTACTGAAAGTCGCAAACGTTTTGATTCAGATGGTTACGATCGTCATAAAATATTTTTGTATAAAGAAGATTTCAATAAATTCTTAAAAGGATTGAACGAAACAGTTGAGCATGTAAAAACAGTGCTAATGCCTGATTTCGATTTTGATGCATTCAACCACGATACCCCTTACGAAGGTGATGAATCTGGTTCATACAATAATGAATCAAATTTCGAATCAAATTCAACTCCTGTAGCTGAATCAACTGATGAAAAAACAGAGGTTGCGCCGCCAACTACAGAAACATATAACAATGATGCAGATAATGGAAGTACAGAAGAAGTAGATAAATGGTAATCAAAATAAAAATTTAAAAGTCTTGTTCATCAAGACTTTTTTTTTGCATTAACTTTTCTTCAATTAAACTTCTAATTTTAATTTATTAAAACAGTTTATGAAAAAACACATCATCTTCTTTTTATTTTTTTTAGTTTGTAACATTTCAGCAAATGCACAAACTTCGAATATATCGAAGAAAAAATCTACACAGAAGAGTGTGCAGAATAAACAAGAGGCACCAGCTTTTCCAAACAGCGAATCCTTCAAAAATGCAAAACTTACTTATAAAATAATATCAGCACCAAATAATACTTGGGGATATGATATTTTTAAGGATGGCAGTATGTGTATTCATCAAAATTCCATTCCTGGAGTTGCTGGAATAAACGGTTTTACCACAAAAAATAAAGCAGAAAAAGTTGCCCAATTGGTTGTTACAAAAATTCAAAATGGGGAAATGCCACCAACGGTGACTCAGGAAGAGATGAAAGCAGTTGGTGCGTTTTAATTTACACAAAGACAAAAAGACACAAAGTTTTTTTAAATAACAAAGATCCTAATAATTGGAAAATAGTTCCAACCTTTTGAACTCATTGAACTTATTGAACCTTTTGAACATCCCAAACCTCCCAAACCTTCTACCCCCTCATTCTCTTATACGCATTAATCAATCCGTTTGTTGATCCATCATGTGTTTCAATCAAATCGTCATGGGTTAATTCTGGTAAAATTTTATTGGCCAATATTTTACCTAATTCAACACCCCATTGATCAAAACTATAGATGTTCCATATTACACCTTGTACAAAAATTTTGTGCTCATAATATGCTGTCAATTGACCAAGGGTGAATGGCGTTATTTTTTTTATTAGAAATGAATTCGTTGGACGATTCCCTTCAAATACCCTAAATGGATTTTCATGATTTGTACCATTCATCAAAGCTTCGGTTTGTGCAAAAAAGTTACTCAATAGTTTGGGGTGATGATCGCCCATTTCGTTTTGTGATTGAGCCGTTGCAATAAAATCGCAAGGAATTATTTGCGTTCCCTGATGTATAAGTTGATAAAACGCATGTTGACCATTAGTACCTGGTTCACCCCAAATTACAGGCCCAGTTTGATAAGATACTTTTTCACCATTTCTATCAATATACTTACCATTACTTTCCATATTACCTTGTTGGAAATATGCTGCAAAACGATGTAAATACTGGTCATAAGGAAGAATCGCTTCGGTAGGGGCGCCAATGAAATTTCTGTTCCATATGCCAATCAAAGCCATTAGAACCGGAATGTTATTTTCAAAAGCAGTTGTTTTAAAATGAACATCCGAAGCATGAGCGCCCTTTAATAAATTTTCAAAATGACTATATCCAATGGTTAAAGCAATCGATAATCCAATAGCACTCCATAAACTATAACGTCCGCCAACCCAATCCCAGAATTCAAACATGTTTTTTGTATCAATACCAAAGGCTGCAACAGCATCAGCATTCGTACTTAAGGCCACAAAATGTTTGGCTATATCAGATTCTGTTCCTCCATTTTGCAAAAACCAATTACGTGCAGAATGCGCATTGGTCATGGTTTCTTGTGTGGTAAATGTTTTACTCGCTATTAAAAACAAGGTTTCATCTGCTTGCACTTTTTGTAACGTTTCTGCAATATGTGTACCATCAACATTACTCACAAAATAAGTTTGAATGCCTTCAACCCAATAAGGTTTCAATGCTTCTGTAACCATAACCGGCCCTAAATCACTACCACCGATTCCGATATTTACGATGTTTTTAATCTTCTTTCCACTATAACCTTTCCAACTTCCATCATGAACACATGAACAAAAATCTTTCATTTGATCAAGTACTTTTTTGATGTCAATTTTGATATTTTCCCCTTCGAACAAAATTGGATCTTCACTAAAATCCCTTAAAGCCGTATGCAGCACCGCCCTGTTTTCTGTTTCATTGATTTTCTCTCCTGTAAACATTGAAGCAATCGCTTTTGGCAATTCACATGCATTTGCCAAATCAATGAGTTGGGTTAATGTTTCTTTGTCTATGCTATTTTTTGAATAATCAAACAATATATCTTGATGTTGTGTTGAAAATGCTTCATATCGATTGGCATTGTGTTGAAAAAGTTCTTTTATCTGTGTGCCTTTCTTTTGGTTGTAGGTCTCTTGTAAAAGAGACCATTCTTTAGTTTTAATCGGGTTGATTTTTGATAACATTTTATTTTTTTTGATAATTAAAATTTACATTTTTTGGATCAGTTCTATTAACTGATGAACCATTGATTCTGTAACATCCAAATGTGTTACCATTCTAATTTGTGTATTTGAAATGGGAATACATAAAACGCCGTGAAATTTAAAAAATTCGGCAAGCGTAAATGCATTGTACGAACCAATAACTTCAAAAATAATCATATTGGTTTCGATAGGTAACATTTTACCAATAAAACTCTTTTTAATTAAAGCATGTCCGATTTCCTTTGCATGAAAATGATCAACTGCCAATCGTTCGAAATTATTTTCAATGGCATAAATACCTGCAGCCGCTATATATCCTGCCTGACGCATTCCGCCGCCCATAACTTTTCTAACCCTTCTGGCTTTTTTGATAAAAGCATCATCACCAATTAAAACGCTTCCTACCGGAGCGCCCATTCCTTTACTCAAACAAACGGATATGCTGTTGAAAATTGCGCCATAATCTTTAGGGTTCTCTTTTTGGGCAATTAACGCATTCCAAATTCTAGCCCCATCCAAATGTAATGGCAAATTTTTATCAACACAAACTTGTTGTATTTGTTTTAAATCTTCCAAATGATAACAACTTCCACCACCACGATTGCAAGTGTTTTCAATCGAAACCAATCCTGTAATTGGTTTATGGATATCATATGAGTTGATGCTTTCTAAAACTTGCTCTGCTTTTATTTTTCCTCGATCACCTTCAATTAACCTAGCCTGACAACCACTATTTGATGCGATTCCGCCGCCTTCATAAATGTAAATATGGCTCATTTTTTCACAAATCACCTCATATCCTGGTTGAGTGTGGCATTTTATGGCTATTTGATTGGTCATAGTGCCACTTGGACAAAACAATGCTGATTCTTTTCCAAATAAATGCGCCATTTTGGTTTCAAGCAAATTAACTGTTTCATCTTCACCAAAAACATCGTCGCCAACAGGAGCGTGGCTCATGGCCTTTAGCATTTCCTCACTAGGTTTTGTAAATGTGTCGGAACGTAAATCTATTGTCATGTTGCAAAAGTAATAAATCAAATTGCATCAACATCGATTATGCTTGATTGCTTTTTAAATTCCTTCACTAAAAGGGGTGTTACATTTACACAATACAAGACATTCCATTCAATAACCCACGGTTTAAACCATTGGCAATAAAAAAAATTTTATACACAACCGTTAAAAGTTTTAATTCATCTATAATAAAGCTTTGTCACTTTCAATTTTGATTTTTCACTTTTGATATTTCTGTTTTTCAATTTCAAATATTACATTATAAAAAAATAAATATAATGTTTTCATTTTCTAAATTTCAAAATTGCTATGAAATATAAAAATCAAATATTACCTTTGGAGAATGATTAGGATTTGTGTGGATGTTGTTTTTTCTGTTCCCCACGCAACTTTTTTCTTTCCTAAATTGTTTATTATTTACTAAAACTCCGAACTTAAAAACAAACGATGAGACAACTCAAAATTGCAACCCAGATTACCAATCGTGATTCTCAAGCCGTAGAAAAATATCTTCAGGAAATCTCAAAAATTTCGATGATTACTCCAGAAGAAGAAACCATCTTGGCTCAAAAAATCAAAATGGGTGATCAACGTGCGTTAGATAAATTAGTGCAAGCAAACTTAAGATTCGTCGTTTCTGTTGCTAAACAATACCAACACCAAGGTTTATCATTGAGTGATCTAATTAACGAAGGAAATCTTGGTTTGATTAAAGCTGCTCAACGTTTTGATGAAACTAAAGGTTTTAAATTTATCTCTTATGCAGTTTGGTGGATTCGTCAATCTATATTACAAGCTTTGGCAGAACAAGGTAGATTGGTTCGTTTGCCACAAAATAAAATTGGTACATACAACAAAGCAAACAAAGCTTACATGGCTTTTGAACAAGAGCACGAAAGAGAGCCATCAACAGAAGAATTGGCTGAATTGTTGGAAATGAGTGAAACAGAAATAAACAATATTTTCCAAAGTAATACACGTCATACTTCATTAGATGCGCCAGTGCATGAAGCTGAAGATGTAGCTATGGGTGATTTATTGAAAGGCGCAGATGAAACAGATGAAGATGTAATGCATGATTCATTAAAAAATGAAATTCGTCGTGTATTGAAATCATTAAGTCCTCGTGAAGCAGAAATCGTAAATGCTTATTTTGGTTTGGATGGAGAAAATGGTGTTACCATTGAGCAAATTGGTCAGAAATACGATTTAACCAAAGAACGTATTCGTCAAATTAAAGAAAGAGCCATCAAAAGATTACAAAAAGCACGTTATAGTGGCGCTTTAAAAGCCTACTTAGGATAGTATTTAAAAGAATATGTCAAAACCCCGAATTTTTTCGGGGTTTTTTATTTTATAATATCAACAATAACCGCATAATCATTTAATTTTGTTTTATGCAAAAATTAGGTTGGATTATATTATTGATTGTATTTACATCTTGCGAGAAAGACATCAATTTCAATTTAGACGAATCAGCGCCGACTTTGGTGGTTGAAGCAGAAATTGAAAGCAATAAGGCTCCAAGGGTTGTACTCACAAAAAGTATTTCTTATTTTAGCGAACTTACACCAGAAATTTATCTCAATTCATTTGTACGCAATGCTGAAGTGTATATTTCAAACGGCACCTTTACACATAAACTAAAAGAATATGCAGAACCTATTTTTTTAGGCATCAATACATATTATTACAGCATCGACTCTAGCGATTTAAGTACTTCATTTTTAGGGGAATTCAATAAATCATACAACCTTCGAATTTTATCAGAAGGAAAAGAATATCTATCCAGTACGAAAATTCCTTCATTAGACTGGTATCCAGATTCTGTATTTTTCAAGCCTGTGCCTTTTAACCCAGATACAAATGCAAGGTCGATGTTTGTACATGCTACTGAACCTGGCGGATTAGGCAACTATTGCAGATATTTTACCAAAAAAAATAGTGAACGTTTTTTACCAGGTCCGAACTCTGTTTTTTCTGATCAAGTAATTGATGGCACAACATATACAGTACAAGTACAGCCAGGTATTGATCGTAATGCAGATTTTAATTTAGATAGTATTTTCTTTAAAAAATTGGATACAGTTACATTGAAATTTTGCAACATTGATAGAACAACGTATAATTTTTGGAACACTTGGGAATTTGCCAATCAAAGCGTAGGAAATCCGTTCACACAACCAGGAAAAGTATTGGGAAATATTTCAAATGGCGCTTTGGGTGCGTTTTGCGGATATGCCGCTTGGTACAGAACAGAAATCGTAAAATAAATCATTAAAAAATAAAGAAATGGAAATGTCAAAAAATGAGCAAGTTGGTTGTTTGATAATCGGGTCTGGTCCTGCAGGATACACTGCTGCAATATATGCATCACGTGCAAATTTACATCCTGTTTTGTATCAAGGGATTCAACCCGGAGGACAATTAACCATTACTACAGAAGTAGAAAATTATCCAGGATATCCGGATGGCATTCAAGGCCCTGAAATGATGGTGCATTTTGAAAATCAAGCCAAAAGAATGGGCGCTGATATCCGTTATGGACTTGCAACCGCAGTTGATTTTTCATCACATCCGTTAAAGGTCCAAATAGATGAAGAAAAATGGATTGAAGCACATTCTGTAATCATTAGTACTGGTGCATCTGCAAAATGGTTGGGTTTAGAAAGTGAGCAACGACTAAATGGATATGGGGTAAGCGCATGCGCCGTTTGTGATGGATTTTTCTTTAAAGGAAAAGAAGTGGCCATTGTAGGTGCTGGTGATACCGCAGCAGAAGAAGCATTATACCTTTCAAAATTATGCACCACAGTGCACATGGTTGTGCGCAAAGGTCAAATGCGTGCAAGTAAAGTGATGCAAGACAGGGTGCTAAATACAGAAAATATAAAAGTATACTGGAACTCAGAAACCGACGAAATTTTAGGTGATAAAAAAGTGGAAGCCGTTCGATTAAAAAACAATCAAACACAGGAATTAACAACAGTTCCGGTAAGTGCTTTTTTTGTTGCAATTGGACATGAACCCAATAGCGGCATTTTTAAAGAATGGTTGCATATGGACGAAACGGGTTATATCAACACTATTCCAGGTACCAGCAAAACCAATATAGAAGGGGTTTTTGCCGCTGGAGATGTACAAGATAAAACATACCGTCAAGCAGTTACCGCAGCCGGAAGTGGATGTATGGCAGCTTTAGATGCTGAGAGATATCTTGGTGAAAAAGGTTTGCATTAATTTAAAAATTTAAAACGTGTACACCATCTATTTAAATAATCTACATTTTCATGGGTATCATGGTTTGTTTGATGAAGAAAAAATTATTGGAAATGAATTTGTCGTAAACGTTGAAATTGTTTTATTAAATGAGCAAATCATTTTAGATTTAAATCAAAGTATTGATTACTCGAAGGTGTACGAAATTATTAAGGATATCATGAAAACACCAACGCCACTTTTGGAAACAATTGTGGTAAATATCTCAGATGCCATTTATGCATACAATAAAAACATCAAAGAAATTAACATTAAAATAGAGAAAAAAAATCCGCCGATTCAAAACTTTATGGGTAATGTTGCGGTATCCTATAAAAAAGCTTTTTAATAATAAATTTGATTTCACTCAAACGGCATTATGAAGTATTTAATAGCATTATTGATTTGTTGTTTTTCAAACATGCTGTTTGGTCAGGATATTGAAAAACTATTACAAGAAGCACATACTTTAGAAGTAACTTTTAAAGAAAAAGCTGCATTAGAAAAGTACATTGAAGTTCAAAGATTACAACCTTTAAACCAAACAGCATTGTATAAATGTGCAGAATTATTGGGGAAAATTGGGGCAAGGGAAAAATCTACTATCATTAGAGACAAAAAATATAGCAATGCCTTAGCATTTTCAACAATGCTTTTAAAAAACTATCCCAATTCTGACCTTGCACATGAATCAATGTCTATTGTATTGGGGAGATTAGCACTTACTAAATCAGGAAAAGAAAAAGTTGATTACGTAAAAGGAATTAAACAACACGCAGAACAAGCCGTAAAGATTAATGCAAATAATTTTAAAGCTTGGCATGTGTTAGGCAGATGGCATTATGAAGTAAGCAATTTAAATTTTATTGAAACAACAGCGATTCGTTTATTATTTGGCGGAATGCCAAATGCCTCATATAATTTAGCCGTAAAAGCTTTCGAAAAAGCAGCTGAAATCAATGAAAAGTTTTGCTTGAATTTTCTCGAACTCGCCAAATCTTATCACAAATTAGATCAAAATAAAAAAGCAATTTCAATTTTAAAACAATTGATGAATTTACCCAACACAAATGAAGACGACCCTGAAATTAAACAGAAAGCTTTGGGATATTTAAAGTCTTGGAATTAAACCTATTGGTTATATTTATATTTCATTATTTATTTACAAAATAAAATTCATGTTTAAAATCAACTCCACACTTTTATTATGTTTTTTTTCAATTGGCATTTTTGCTCAAGCTTCGCAATCAAGTTTTCAATCCAATTATAACCCACATGATTTATTTGCACCATTAGAATATCCTGTTGGCGATAACATAACTCGTGCAGTAAATGGAAGTGCTACCGCTGCATATTGGCAAAACAAAGCCGATTACAACATCAACGTTCGTTTGGATGATGTAAAAAAAGAAATTTCAGGTACCGTGATTTTAAACTATAAAAATAATAGTCCTCATAACCTTTCTTTTTTATGGTTTCAAATGGATCAAAATCTATTCAATAAAACCAGTCGTGGCCAAATGAGGATGCCTGCAAATTCTAGAAGCCGTTATGGAGATTCTAAATCAAATTTTGATGGAGGGTATAAAATTAAATCTGTTGAAATTATCACCAATGTTGGAAATGTACAAAATGTTTCTAAAGCAGATTATGTAATTGATGATACCAGAATGCAGGTAAGATTAACCAATCCATTAAAAGCGAAGACTGACCAAATATCTGTAAAAATTTCTTACAGCTATTCAATTCCAACTTATGGCGCTGATCGTTTTGGCATCTTACCCTCTAAAAATGGAGACATATTTTGTATCGCACAATGGTATCCACGAATTTGTGTATTTGACGACATCAAAGGTTGGAATACTGAACCGTATTTGGGCGCAAGTGAATTTTATTTAGAGTATGGAGATTTTGATTTTAGTATTACCGCACCTTCAAGTCATCTAGTGGTAGCTGGTGGTGAATTACAAAACCCAAAAGATGTTTATTCTGCAGAACAAATACAACGTTTAGAAAAAGCAAAAGGCAGCAATAATACAGTAATCATCCGCACAGAAAATGAGCTTAATAAATCTAATACCTCATCTCCATCAAAAGAGTTAACATGGCATTTTAAATTGAACAATGCAAGAGACATATCATGGGCAAGCTCGAAAGCATTTATATTAGATGGTGCAATGATAAATTTGCCTTCTGGAAAAAAATCTTTTGCCATAAGTGCTTACCCAATCGAAAGTAAAGGAGATAAGGCTTGGGGAAGATCTACCGAATATATCAAAGGTAGTGTTGAAAATTACAGCAAACGTTGGTTCGAATATCCTTATCCGGTAGCTGTAAATGTAGCCAGCAATGTGGGGGGAATGGAATACCCTGGAATCGTTTTTTGTTCATCAGAATCTACCACTTCTGGATTATTTGGTGTAACAGATCATGAGTTTGGACATACTTGGTTTCCGATGATTGTAGGAAGCAACGAACGTTTGTATGGTTGGATGGACGAGGGTTTCAATACGTTTATCAATTCTTTAGCTGATGATGATTTCAACAATGGAGAGTATAAAAATTATCCAGCTAATGGGGAAGAAGTTGCCTATAATTTATTCGATGAAAGTAGTGAAAGCATTTTTAATACACCAGATGCTATGCTCGAATACAACATTGGTACTGCATTGTATTTCAAACCAGCATTAGGATTGCAATTATTAAGAAATTATGTGTTAGGGCCAGACAGATTTGATTATGCCTTTAAAACATATATAAGAGAATGGGCATTCAAACATCCAACACCATGGGATTTTTTCAGTACAATGAACAATGCATCTGGTGAGGATTTGAGCTGGTTTTGGAAATCATGGTTTTTAAAAAACTACAAATTAGACCAAGCCATTTCAAAAGTAGAAAATGATGTTGTTAATGGTCCATTGATTACCATTGTAAATCTAGAGCAAATGGCAATGCCTGTTATGCTAAATTATGAAACTCAGTATGGTAAAAAAGGCACATTAAAATTGCCCGTTGAAATTTGGAATAACACCGAAAGTTTTATCGTTAGAATTCCCGTAAAAGAAAAATTGAAATCTGTCAGCATCGATCAGGATAAAGTTTTACCCGATGTAAATTTTAAGAATAATAATTGGGTGGAGTAGAGAACTCTGAAGCAAGATTCAAGAGGTTCATTAAAGTTCAAAGGGTTTTGGGAGTTTTCTCCCATTGAAAGTATTTTAAAAATGGTTTAAATCGCTTCGCTGATTTAATAGTTTAATGGTTGGAAGCATTCTGCGTTTTAGCTCCTTGAACCTTTTATTGTTTTTATCATCTTGAATTTTAGAATACTAACGCTCACTTCACCTTTTGTGAAAGTTTGTGGATGGGGTTATCAAAAAACAAAAGTAATGGATACTATATAGCATTACATTCCAATTACAAACAATAAACAACAAACAATTTATTTAACTCCTCCCAAATTCATCCGATACCCTAACTATATCTGATTCGTCGCTTAAATGTGTAGGATTGGTATGCACCCATATTTCGGCAACAATTCCCCACTCAGATAAACCTACCAATCGATGTCTTTCGCCTGTTTGCAATTCTACCAATTGATCGATGATCATATTTTGGGTATCTTTTAATTCATCTGTTTCGCTTCTTACAATCCCAGCTTCACCTTTGATTAATTTCCACAATTCTGATCGTCTGAAATGATATTGCCAGCTTAATTTCTTATTCGGTTCTACCAATAAAATTTTTGGACTAATGGTCTTATGCTCAAAAATATTTTTATCCAATTCTGAAAAAAAATGTTGAACAAATAGTTTCGCACTGTTTTCTTTTACCACAAAAAAACCACCCCAAGGCCTTTCTGTATCTACTATCTCTACTTCTATTGAAAGACTTTTCAACATTTCAGATACCTCATTAAAAACCATTGTTTTTGTTGTCATTGCTTTTTTATTTTTTACTGCAATTTAATTTTAAATGAATGTAGTTCCATTTTTTATCTAATTTTTCTTTTCATTTTTATTAAGGATAAACAGATAGTCATATAATATGCCATACCACGAGTTTAATCTTTAACTGTAAAAATCTAAAATTTCTTATCTTCATGTTTTATTAAATTTCAAATAGTGATTTATATTTTGTAAGAAATAAAAATTAAATTTAAATACTTCAAATACCCATGCAAAAAGTAGCGTTAATTACCGGTGTAACAGGGCAAGATGGTGCTTATCTCAGTGATTTTTTATTGAAAAAAGGTTATATCGTTCATGGATTAAAAAGACGTACTTCTTTATTTAATACTGAACGTATTGATCATTTATATGAAGATCCACATGTAGAAAATAGAAGTTTTATTCTTCATTATGGTGATATGACTGATAGTACCAATTTAATTCGATTAATTCAGGAAATTCAGCCAGATGAAATTTACAATTTGGCAGCAATGAGTCATGTTCAGGTTTCTTTTGATATACCAGAATACACTGGAAATGCAGATGGATTGGGTACTTTGAGAATACTAGAATCTATTCGTTTGCTCGGTTTAGAAAAGAAAACAAAAATTTATCAAGCTTCTACTTCCGAATTATACGGTAAAGTTCAAGAAGTTCCGCAATCAGAAACGACTCCATTTTATCCGCGCAGCCCATATGCGGTTGCAAAAATGTATGCGTATTGGATAACGGTAAATTACAGAGAAGCTTATAATATGTTTGCTTGTAATGGTATATTATTTAACCATGAATCTCCATTAAGAGGAGAAACTTTTGTTACCAGAAAAATCACAAGAGCTGCAGCCAGAATTGCTATGGGTTTGCAAGACAAATTTTATTTAGGGAATTTAGATGCACAACGCGATTGGGGACATGCAAAAGATTATGTGCGTGTGATGTGGATGATATTGCAAGCAGATCAACCAGAAGATTGGGTAATTGCTACAGGTAAAACAACACCTGTTCGTGAATTTGTTCGAATGGCATTTATGGAATTAGGCATCGAACTTGATTTTGTTGGCGAAGGAATAAACGAAAAAGGACTTGTAAAATCTTGCAGCCATCCTGATTATCAAATTGAAATCGGAAAAGAAATCCTATCAGTAGACGCGAAGTATTTTAGACCAACAGAAGTAGATTTATTAATTGGAGACTCTTCAAAGGCAAAGGAAAAACTAGGCTGGGAATGTAAATATAATTTGAGCGATATTGTTAAAGATATGGTTGAATCGGATATTAAACTAATGCAGAAAGAACGATTATTATCGGAAAACGGTTATAAATCGATGAATTATTTTGAGTGATGTTTGACACGAAGTTTTTTTGACACGAAGGCTCAAAGGCACGAAGTTTTTTATATACAAAGTTGTTAATTATTGGAAATTGCTTCCAACCTTTTGAACTCATTTAACTTATTGAACCATTTGAACAACTTCTCAAACCTCTAAAACCTCACAAACCTTTTCAAAAACTTCCTCATCCGTAAGCGACTCTGGCACAAACTTTTCGCCAATTACTTTTTCATATAACTCAATATATCTGCCGCTGATTTCATTGATCCATGCTTCAGTCATTTCAGGTACTTGTTGTCCTTCTTTGCCCATGAAATTATTTTGAATCAACCATTCACGTACAAATTCTTTGCTCAATTGTTTTTGAGGTAAACCTGAAACTTGTCTTTCGTCAAAACCTTCTTTTATAAAATAACGTGATGAATCGGGCGTATGGATTTCGTCCATCAAATAAATGTCATTGCCAATTTTCCCGAATTCATATTTGGTGTCCGCTAAAATTAAACCTTGTTTTTCGGCAATGGCTTTTCCACGCTCAAATAATTGAAGTGCGTATTTACTTAACATTTCCCATTCTTCAGCAGTAGCCAAAACATTGGCAATAATTTCAGCTGGACTTATATCTTCATCATGACCTTCATCGGCTTTTGTAGAAGGGGTGATGATTGGTGTTGGAAAGAAATCATGTTCTTTTAATCCATCTGGTAATTCCGCACCACACAACATTCTTTTTCCAGATTGATAGGTTCGCCAAGCA
>Ga0114972_10000915_pt1 | contig 22273 bp, 35 predicted proteins | sample M_140807_EF_Meta_FD_87354 | JGI IMG/M metagenome (GOLD analysis project Ga0114972, IMG submission 87354) | Freshwater microbial communities from Lake Montjoie, Canada to study carbon cycling - M_140807_EF_MetaG | ecosystem: Environmental > Aquatic > Freshwater > Lake | place: Lake Montjoie...
CCCGCAAGTGTTGGGAGATACCCAGCCTTATTGCGCTTGATATTTAGATTTAATAACTGTTGTTGCGTTGCAAGCATTTTATATTCTATTCTACTATCATATGAATATGTAATATCCTCATTCACTTTCATGGAATAAGTCTCAAGCGAATCTGTTAATTCCAATTGATTTGAAACAGTCATTCCCATCTGAAATTTCAATAAATCAAGACTGAGACCAACAAGAGTTTCAGTTTTTGTTTTTTGAGACTTTAAATTATTCAATGTAACCTGTAGTCTATCTACGTCTAATTTTTCAGCAAAACCATTTTGATATAATGCTCTTGTATCAGTTAATAACTTTTCAATTCTTGAAATATTCGCATCCACAATGTTTAAACGCTTTCTGTTTATCAGTACAGAATAATATGCCTTTACTACAGCCTCCTTTGTTTCAATTTCTGTTCGCTGAATATTCTTAGACATTAATTCTGCATATACTTTTGCAGCTTCTACTCCAACTATATACTCTCCACTAAAAATCAATTGACTAAGAGATAAACCAATGGAGGTATTATATGGCACCCCGAATTGAACCGCTATAAAGTCAGGTCCAGGATCCATTCCGGGAACAGATGCGGCTATAGACTGACCGATAAAATTCGGCAATACCGATGTAGGTATTTTGTAAAAATATTGGAAGCTTCCATTTGCAGATAACTGAGGAAGACCAGTACCAAGAATTTCCTTTTTCTGAGCATTTGCTGAATTCTCATCAAGAATAGCATTTTGTACCGATGCGCTGTGAGACAGTGCGAAGTTCACTGCATCAACTATGCTCATTGAATGAACCTGATCCTGGGCGAATACCACCCCAACGCTTGCAAAAAGCAAAACGATTCCTTTTAGTAATAATGACGAAACTTTCATATTTAGTCTCTTTCTTCTATGATTTTCAAATACTTGTTCAAAATTTTATGACCTTTTAAGGAAACAATCCCATGCATATAATAGGTTAATACCTGTGTATGCAAATGCCGTAGGTCAAATTGTTGCGCTGAAAAATTCTCAGGATAAAAAATCAACTCCGATTCAAGAAGCCTGATTTTTGAAATCACCTTAATATCAATATCTGCGCGATAGATACCTTCTGTTATTCCCCACTTCAGGTTTTCCTGAACCTGGTGAAGCATGTAATCATTTTTGAAATTATATATTATCTTCCATTCCTTGGGATAATATTTCTGCAAATCATAAATCATTAAATAAGACGTATTTTGAAAATATTCTGAAAAATATTCCATAATCTCAATCAATTGATGAATTGCATCTTTGGAATTTCTGATAATTTCATCTAGCTTATTTTTAAGGTTTTCTATATGTATATTAACTCCAGCACCAACAATATACTTTTTGTCGCAAAAATGTTGATAGATAGTCTTTTTTGAAATTCCAAGTTCTTTTGCAACATCATCCATTGTAACCCTTTTAATTCCATATCTGGAAAAAAGTGTCAGCGAGGCTTCAATAATGTCTGCTTCAGAATGCATTTGAACACAAAACTATGGAAACTTTTAAAAGGTTCCATAGTTTTTAAAGTTTATTGTAATTTAACTTTTCCTTAATATGATCAGCCCTCTAAACTCATTTGATTTATTACATTTGAATATGCAGGTACAGAATAACATTTCACTGAAACCTTATAATACTTTTGGACTCAATGTTCAGACTAAGAATTTTATTTCAGTAACTAATACTGCCGAATTTGCAGATGCACTAAAGGTTAGCGAAACTGATCCTTATCTTATTTTAGGAGGCGGAAGCAATGTACTTTTTACAGAAGATTTTGGTGGAACTGTAATTCAAAATAAAGTATCAGGCATTTCTGAATTAAACTATTCGGAAAATAGTGTCTTAATTGAGGTTATGGGAGGTGTAGAATGGCATTTTCTCGTTTTATATACCCTTGGAAAAGGATATGGTGGACTTGAAAATCTTGCATTGATCCCTGGAACTGTTGGTGCCGCTCCAATACAAAATATTGGTGCCTATGGGGTTGAGGTAAAGGATAAAATAAAGTTTGTCAAAACCTATTGCCTTTCAGACCATACAGAACGGATTTTTACTTCAGAGGAATGCTATTTTGGATACAGAACCAGCAGATTTAAAACATCAGACAAGGGAAAGTATTTTATCCTGTCGGTTACTTTTGAACTCACAATAGAAAAACATTTGCTTAACATATCCTATGAACCGTTAAAGAGAGCTTTGGAAAATTCAGGAATAGTACACCCAGGTCCTGCGGATATAGCAAAATCCGTTATCCAAATTCGCCAAAGCAAATTACCTGACCCAGCCCTACTTGGAAATTGCGGTAGTTTTTTTAAAAATCCTGTCCTCTCTGCATCCGATTTTAAATCACTTTTCCCTGAACCTTCGACGGTTCCACTTTACAAGGTATCAGAAAATGAGATAAAAATTCCTGCAGGATGGCTGATTGAACAATGCGGATGGAAAGGAAAGAAAATCGGAAATGCTGGTATGCATAAAGATCAGGCGCTTGTCCTTGTGAATTATGGCGATGCTACCGGAACTGAACTTTTGGTGGTTGCAAAATCAGTTAAAAAATCAGTTTATGAAGCTTTTGGAATTCATTTGGAACCGGAGGTTAACATCATTGATGGGAAAGGAAACATTATTCAACTATAATTGAACTTTTCGTAATATTCTTATCATTTTCAGAACAAAAAAAGTCCCGAACATGGTTCGGGACTTTTCAATTACTAGAATTTACCTTTATTTATACCTGAGGATTTTCTTCCTCAGCTTTTGAAGGAGCATCATCCGTTTTTTCTTCAGCAGAAGCTGTAGGTTCTACTGTAGAAACCTCAGCCGCCGTTTCTTGAACTTCTGTAATCAATTCTGGTCCGGCAGTTTCTTCAATAGCATCAGCGATAACTTCTGGCGCTACAACTTCCTGAACAGGTGCGACTTCAGCTACAGGAGCTACTGTCTTTTTAGCTGTAGTTCCTGGCTTTCTACGGCGTGTTGCCTTTTTCTTAGTTGAAGTAGCGTCAATAAATTCATTGAAATCAACCAATTCAATCATAGCCATTTCAGCAGCATCCCCTGCACGAAATCCAAGCTTAAGAATCCTGGTATATCCTCCCGGACGGGTAGCAATCTTCTCGGAAATTGGGCCGAAAAGCTCCTTAATGGCCTCCTTACTCTGAAGATATGAAAACACTACCCTTCTGGAATGGGTGGTATCATTTTTTGACTTGGTAATCAAAGGCTCCACGTATTTGCGCAACACTTTTGCTTTTGCAAGGGTCGTTACAATTCTTTTATGAAGAATAAGGGAACCAGCCATATTTTTCAATAACGCAGCTCTATGAGATGCTGTACGGCTTAGATTGTTGTTTTTATTTCCGTGGCGCATAGTTTACTCCTCGTTTAACCTGTATTTGACAACTTCCATGCCGAAGGTCAATCCTTTTTCGGCAACCAACTCCTCAAGTTCGGTCAGAGATTTTTTACCAAAATTTCTGAACTTAAGCATATCGGCAATATTATAAGATACAAGATCTCCTAAAGTTCTAATGTCAGCAGCTTTCAGGCAGTTGTAGGCACGAACGGATAAATCCAAATCAGCAAGTGCTGTTTTCAGCAATTTTCGCATTGAAATGTAGTTTTCATCTACATCCTTACGAACAACCGGTTCCTCAGCCTGAATCTGAATGCTTTGGTCAGAGAATAGCATTAGGTGACGAATAAGAATATTCGCAGCATCCTTCAATGCATCTTCCGGATCAATGGTTCCATCAGTCGAAACATCGATGGTCAATTGTTCAAAATCCGTTTTCTGACCTACGCGGGTATCTTCAATTGCATATTTCACATTCTTAATAGGCGTGAATATGGAATCAATTGCTACCTCACCCAGATTGGTGATATAATGTTTATTGTCCTCAGATGGAACATATCCTCTACCTTTTCCAATGGTAAGTTCAATGTCAAATTGAGTCGCTTTGTTCAGGTGACAAATGATATGATCAGGATTGGTTACCTGAAACGCATTTGTATGCTTAGCAATATCACCTGCAGTAAATACTTTTTGTCCTTTTACAGAAACAAATATTTTATCTTCCCCATCAAGAATTTTCTTTAATCTAACCCCTTTAAGGTTAAGGATGATTTCTGTTACATCCTCAATTACCCCTTTAACGGTTGAAAATTCGTGTTCTATTCCGGGTACCTTGATAGCAGTAATTGCATACCCTTCAAGGCTGGAAAGCAAAACCCTGCGAAGGGCGTTGCCAATAGTTATTCCATACCCCTTTTCGAGTGGGCGGAAAAGGAAACGGGCATAAAAATCACCCTGTTTTTCCATCATTACCTTTTCAGGCATTTGAAACTGAAGAATTCCCATTTTTTTCGGAAGCTCCTGGTTATTTTGAATAAAGTTCTACGATGAGTTGCTCTTTGATATTTTCAGGGATATCTGCCCTATCTGGAGTGTTCAGAAATTTTCCTTTAAGATTATTTCTTTCAAGCTCCAGCCATGGGAAACGACCGTGACTTGAAGCCAAGCTGTTTTGAATGGCCTCTAGGCTTTTACTTCTTTCCCTAACTTCAACAGTATCACCGGGTCTTAAGGTATAGCTTGGAATATTTACTGGAAAGTCATTTACCAAAATGTGGCAATGGTTTACCAATTGACGGGCAGCACGACGCGTTGGAGCAAAGCCAAGACGATATACTGTATTATCCAATCTGGATTCCAGCATTTGCATCATGATTTCACCTGTTTTGCCCTTTTTGCGGTGTGCTTTTGAAAACAAATTAGAAAACTGACGTTCCAGCAAGCCATAAGTGAATTTGGCCTTTTGTTTTTCCAACAACTGAACTGAATATTCGGATGCTTTACCGCGCTTATTTCTGCCGTGTTGTCCTGGAGGATATGCACGGCGGTCTAATGCCTTATCAGGACCAAAAATAGCTTCCTTAAATCTTCTGGCGATCTTTGATTTGGGACCTCTGTATCTTGCCATTCTGTTATTCTATGCTTTATTAAAGTAAAAAATCAAACTCTACGTTTTTTAGGAGGGCGACAACCGTTATGTGGCAAAGGAGTAATATCCTGAATTTGAACCACTTCAATTCCGGCACCTGAAACGGCCCTGATTGCAGACTCTCTTCCAGAGCCAGTACCTCTAACAATAACTTCAACCTTACGTAAACCTAAATCATAGGCTTCTTTTGAACAGGATGCGGATGCTACCTGCGCTGCATAAGGTGTATTTTTCTTTGACCCCTTAAAGCCCATTTTGCCGGCAGATGCCCACGTAATGGTATTTCCTGTAAGGTCTGTTATTGTTATGATGATATTGTTAAATGAAGCGCTGATGTGTACAACACCAACAGGATCCACTTTAACTTTCTTCTTGGCTTTAACAACTTTTGCCATATTCTTTTTACGCTATCCCTTATTTGGTTACTTTTTTCTTACCGGCTACTGTCTTTTTCTTGCCCTTACGGGTACGTGCATTGGTACGGGTACGCTGTCCTCGTAATGGAAGTCCTTTACGATGTCTTAAACCACGATAACAGCCAATATCCATCAGACGCTTGATGTTCAACTGGATTTCGCTCCTTAAAGCACCTTCCACTTTGATTTCATCCGAAATGATTTTACGAATGGAACCCGCTTCATCATCGGTCCATTCTTGAACTTTTTTGTTAAAATCAACGCCAGCACGTTCAAGGATGTCCCTTGAGCGACTCCGGCCTATTCCGTAGATATAGGTGAGACCAATTTCACCTCTTTTGTTTTTTGGTAAATCTATTCCTGCAATACGTGCCATAGGATTCCTATTTTATTAACCCTGTCTTTGTTTAAGTTTCGGGTTCTTTTTGTTAATGATATACAGACGACCCTTTCTGCGGATCAACTTGCAATCAACCGTTCTCTTTTTTACTGATGCCCTTACTTTCATGTTACTTGTATCGGTAAACAATTCGTCCTTTGGTAAGATCGTAAGGCGACATTTCAAGACTGACTTTATCTCCAGGTAAAATTTTGATGTAATGCATCCGCATTTTACCGGAAATGTGTGCCAGGATCTCGTGGCCATTCTGAAGTCTTACCCTGAATGTAGCATTCGGGAGTGCTTCCAGAATAGTGCCATCGAGCTTTATTGAAGCCTGTTTAGACATTACCTTTCTTAATATATTCAAAAGAGGAGAGTATCTCCGCTTCCTTTTTTCTGATTGCTACCGTATGCTCAAAATGAGCTGACGGTTTTTTGTCGGCGGTTAAAATGGTCCAGCCATCTTTCCCTTTTCGCACTTGTCTTCCACCAAGATTAATCATTGGCTCTATTGCAATTACCATTCCTTCTTTCAGCTGAATTCCTGAACCTCTGCGTCCGTAATTCGGAACTTCTGGCGGTTCATGCAGTTTAACTCCAATGCCATGACCTACCAATTCCTGAACAACAGAATATCCGCTGCTTTCTGAATGATGCTGAATTGCAAATCCAATATCTCCTATCCGATTCCCAGCAACTGCCTTTTCTATCCCTTTATAAAGAGATTCAAGCGTTGTTGTCAAAAGCGCCTTTTTGTTCTCGTCAATTTCACCAACTGGAAATGTATAGGCTGAGTCACCATAGTACCCATTCTTTAACACCCCACAGTCAACTGAAACTATCTGACCTTCCTCTAAAATTTTATCCGGAGCCGGCATGCCATGCACAACTTCAGATTCCAGAGAAATGCAAAGCGTATAAGGATATGGATCATCATCATAGGATGACCTATAATTTTTAAAGGCAGGTATGCCTCCATTATCCCTTATAAACTCCTCAGCTAACTGATCAAGCCTTAGTGTATTTTCACCCGGTTTAATCCATTCGCTGAGCATGCCCAGAACTTTTCCGACTAACAAAGAACTATTACGGATAAGATCAATTTCTTCTTCCGTTTTTAGACTAATGGTCATTGAGCCATTACTCCCATTTGTGACTGACGACCTTTTATTCTTCCGGTTTTCATCAAACCGTCATAATGTCTTAATAAAAGATAGCTTTCAATTTGCTGCAAAGTATCTAGTACTACACCAATCATGATCAGTAGTGAAGTCCCACCATAGAAATGAGCAAATGTGCTTGATATTCCTGCAAGGTTTGCCATTGAAGGCAAAATTGCTACCATTGCCAGAAAAATGGATCCTGGTAAGGTTATTCGAGTAAGAACATTGTCGATAAACTCGGCAGTTTTCTTACCTGGTTTTATTCCTGGAATAAAACCTCCGTTCCTCTTCAGATTATCTGCAATATCATTTGGATTAACTGCGATTGCGGTGTAGAAATAAGTAAAGACTATAATCAAAAGCGCAAAAGCAATGTTATATGGGATACTGGTATAATCAGCAAACCAAGAGCCCGCCGAAACCGAGATACTGCTTTCCGGAAAAAATTGTAATACTGTTGCCGGAATAAACATAATTGCCTGAGCAAAAATGATTGGCATAACTCCAGCCGCATTAACTTTTAATGGAATATACTGTCTGGCATTATTGGTCATTCCACCTGCCATTTTATTACCTACCATCCTTCTGGCATAATTAATAGGAATTTTTCTTGTTGCCTGAGTCAGGGCAATTACTGCCATTATCACCAGCGCAAGCAATATGATTTCTATAAAGAAGAATAAAACAGAAGAGGTTGAAGATGCCTCATTGATAAGTGCTCCAGGGAAACCAGAAATAATACCTATCATGATAATGAGGGAGGTACCGTTTCCAATGCCTCTTTCAGTTATCCTTTCACCAATCCAAACTAGAAACAAGGTACCACCAGTTAGAAGCAGCACAGAACTAATCCAAAACAATGGGGCTCCTGTATTAATACAACCAGGATACTGGCTCATTAGATTCGTTACAAATCCTATGGACTGTCCAATGGTAATAATTACAGTGATATACCTAGTCCATTGGTTGATTTTTTTAATTCCACTGTCGCCTTCTCTTTGAAGCTTTTGAAAGGATGGAACTGCTGCACCGAGTAGCTGAACGATAATCGAAGCAGAGATGTAGGGCATGATGCCCAACCCGAAAAGAGCACCCCTAGAAAAACCGCCACCAACAAAGGTGTTTAAAAATCCAAGAATTCCTTCTCCCTGAGAATTTGCAAATTTTTCTTCAAGGCACAGGGAATTAACCCCTGGCAGTGCGATATATGAACCCAGCCGGAAAACCATAAGTAACAGGATTGTATAAAAAATCCTGGTTCTTAGCTCGGTAATCCGATAGATGTTCCTTATTGTATCAAACAGTCCTTTCATCAGGCTATTTCAGTTGCGTTTCCGCTGTTTTTACGAATTTTTTCTTTGGCTTTGCCTGTAAACTTTTTCACAGCTATTTCAGCAACAGTACCCCCTGCTTTTTCAATTGCTTCTTTGGCTTTATCACTAAATTTATTTAAAGTAATATTCAAAGAAGCTTTCAACTCACCTCTACCAAGTACTTTCACCAACTGGTTTTCTTTGGAAATAATACCAAAAGCAAGCAATGTACTATGATTTATTTCAGTAAGACCAGAATTAACTTCAGCCAGTTTTTGTAATTGATCAAGATTAATCACAAAGTACTCTACTCTGAAAGGGTTTTTGAACCCAAATTTAGGTAAACGTCTTTGGAGGGGCATCTGACCACCTTCAAACCAATATCTGAATTTAAATCCTGAACGGGATTGAGCACCCTTATGGCCTTTGCCAGAAGTGCCACCACGACGCGAACCCTGACCTCTTCCGAGTCTTTTGTGTAATTTCTGACTACCTTCTGCAGGTTTTAGTGTATGGAGTTTCATTCTGTAACCTCCTCAATTTTAACCAAATGACTAATCTTAAGAGCCATACCCAGTATTTGGGGAGTTGCCTCTTTTGTCACCTGACGATTTATTTTTCCAAGTCCAAGGGCCACAAGAGTATCTTTTTGATCCTTAGGTCTTTTAATCATGCTTTTAAGCTGTGTAATACGAATCTTTGCCATTTCAGATCAGCCCTTAAATACTTTTTTCAAATCTACTCCACGGTGCTGTGCAACAGTTACTGCATCTCTCATTCCTGCAAGGGCTTTTATTGTTGCTCTTACAACATTATGAGGATTGGAAGAACCCAGAGATTTGCCCAATACATCCGTTATACCAGCACTTTCAAGAACAGCACGCATAGCGCCACCAGCAAGAACTCCAGTTCCAGGGGCAGCAGGGCGTAACAAAACTTTACCAGCGCCATATTTTCCAATTATCTCATGGGGAACTGTGCCTTTGTACAGGGGAACTTTTACGAGGTTCTTTTTGGCATCGTCAATTCCTTTTGAAATTGCACTTGTTACCTCATTCGCCTTGCCAAGTCCATGCCCAACGACACCGTTACCGTCTCCAACCACAACAATTGCGCTGAAGCTGAAACGACGTCCACCTTTTACTACTTTGGCAACCCGGTTTATTTTTACCAGCCTGTCAACCAATTCACTTTCGCTGGATCTTACCCTGTTAAAATCTTTTTCTGCCATTTTTAATTAATTAAAAGGATAATCCTCCTTCACGTGCTCCATCTGCCAAGGCCTTTACGCGACCATGGTATTTGAAGCCATTCCTGTCAAAGGCAACTGCTGAAATTCCAGCTGCCAATGCCTTTTCTGCCAATGCTTTACCAACCAAAAAGCTTTTTTCAGATTTGGTTGCCTTATTGGCACTAATTTCTTTTATTCTTGAAGAGCAACTTACCAATGTTAATCCAGAAACATCATTGATGATTTGGGCATAGATTGAAGTGTTGCTGCGAAATACAGAAAGTCTAGGACGTTGTTCTGTACCAAAGATGCGAGAACGTATCCCTTTTTTGATACGCTTCCTGCGGGCTGCTTTGAGATCTGTCCGTGGCATGTTATTTTATTTCTTACCTGCAGATTTACCTGCTTTACGTCTAACAATTTCTTCTTTATACCGGATACCTTTGCCTTTGTAAGGTTCAGGAGCCCTGAGGGACCGGATTTTTGCTGCAATATGACCGATTAACTGTTTGTCAATCCCTGTCAGTGTTATTGTTGGATTCTGCCCCTTCAAAGTTTCAGTAGCAACTTTAATTTCATTTGGAAGAGCAAAAACCATTAAATGTGAGTAGCCTAAGGAAAGTTCAAGATTTTGTCCTTTTGCATCACACTTGTACCCTACACCTACTAGCTCAAGTTTTTTCTCAAACCCTTGAGTAACACCGGTAACCATATTGTTTACCAATGTTCTGTACAAGCCATGTAGGGCTTTATGTCTTTTTTGTTCAGTTGGTCTCTCGACAAGTATTTGTCCGTCCTCAACCTTAACAATAATATCCGGATCTATTACCTGGGATAATTCTCCTTTTGGACCTTTAACCTTTATTCCTCCTGAAATGTTTGTAACTGTCACACCAGTAGGAAGTGGAATTGGAAGTTTACCTATTCTTGACATTTCAACAGTTTATTAATAGATGAAACACAATACTTCTCCGCCAATATTCTGAGTCTTAGCTTCTTTATCAGACATAATTCCCTTGGAAGTCGATAAAATGGCTATACCCAGACCATTTAATACCCTTGGTATTTCCTGAGAGCCAGAATATTTACGCAATCCAGGTTTAGAAATTCTGGTTAATGCCTGAATCGCTGGTCTACGAGTAATATGGTCATACTTTAAGGCAATTTTTATCACTTTAAAGATTCCCACTTCTTCCACTTTATAGGCTCTGATATATCCTTTTTCAAGAAGAACCTGAGACATTCCCACCTTCATATTTGAATGAGGAATTTCAACAAACTTATGGTTTGCCTTGATCGCGTTACGGATCCTTGTAAGGAAATCTGCTATTGTATCCGTCATTTTACCAACTTGCTTTAGTTACACCCGGAATTTTCCCAGCAAGGGCTAATTCACGAAATTTAATCCTTGAAACGCCAAATTTCCTTAAGTAAGCCTTTGGCCGGCCTGTTATCTTACAACGATTTTTCAACCTTACCGGGGACGAATCCCTTGGTAGTAATGCAAGACCTATATAATCTCCAGCTTCTTTTAAAGCTTTCCGTTTTGCTGCATACTTGGCAACAATTTTTTCACGCTTTAATTGACGAGCTACAATAGATTTTTTTGACATATTCTATTAGTTTTTTGATCTAAAAGGTACTCCAAATGCTTTTAACAAAGCCAATGCCTCTTCATCTGTAGTTGCGGACGTTACAAACGTGATATCCATACCAGCGATTTTATTGATTTTATCAACGTCTATCTCTGGAAAGATAATCTGTTCTTTAATTCCTAAAGTATAATTTCCTCTGCCATCAAAGCCTTTGGAAGGTATTCCTCTGAAATCCCTGATTCTTGGCATAGCAATATTTACAAGTCTGTCAAGAAATTCGTACATACGCTCTCTACGCAAGGTTACTTTACATCCAATAGATACATCCTTCCTTAACTTAAAGTTAGAAATGTCCTTTTTGGATTTAGTTACTATAGGACGTTGGCCAGAAATAAGAGAAAACTCCTGAACGGAATATTCAATTAATTTCTTATCGGATACTGCATCACCAATACCTCTTGATAATACAATTTTCTGCAGCTTAGGAACCTGCATAACTGTCTTGTAATTGAACTGTTCAGTGAGCTCCTTTACAATTCTTGATTTATATTCCTGAGCAAGTCTGGTTTCGTAAGACATAATTTTACTTATTTAATCACCTCTCCGCTTTTTCTGGAAATCCTTTGTACATTTCCTTTTTCATCTTTTTTCCTGCCAATTCTGGTAGGAGCATTCGATTTAGGATCCAATAACTGAAGGTTGGAAACATGAATAGGTGCTTCCTGTTTCAAAATGGTACCATTAGGATAAGCCTGATTTGGCTTAACATGTTTGGTAATCATTTTAATACCTTCAACAATTGCTCTTTGTTCCGTCACTAAAACCTGAAGTACTCTTCCGGTTTTCCCTCTTCCACTTCCGCTGATAACTTTAACAGTATCGCCTTTCTTGATGTGGAGTTTATTTACCTTGTTTGTTGTCCTTGGCATAAATTAAATATTTAAATAACCTCCGGAGCCAATGAAACAATCTTCATAAACTGTTTTTCTCTGAGTTCCCTGGCAACCGGACCAAAAATACGGGTACCACGAGGTTCATCCTGATTATTGATTACAACAGCCGCATTTTCATCAAAGCGGATATATGAACCATCCTTACGTTTTACTTCTTTAGCAGTACGAACGATTACAGCTTTTACCACATCTCCTTTTTTAACTACACCATTTGGAGAGGCTGCTTTTACCGAACAGACAATTTTATCACCAACAGAGGCATACCTCCTTTTGGATCCGCCCAGTACTCTGATACAGAGTAATTCTTTCGCTCCAGTATTATCTGCTACAAGCAGTCTTGATTCTTGCTGTATCATTTTTGATTACTTAACTTTTTCTACGATTTCAACCAATCTCCATCTCTTCCTGCGGCTCATCGGACGAACTTCCATAATGCGTACGGTATCACCTATACTACATTCATTCTGTTCATCATGTGCCATGAATTTTGTGGTTTTCTTTAAAAACTTGCCATACATAGGATGTTTTACTTTCCTTTCTACAGCAACCACAATGGATTTCTCCATTTTATTACTTACCACTTTACCAATTCTCTCTTTTCTGAGATTCCTGTCAAGTGTTTCTTCTGTTTGTACTTCCAATTCCATCACGCTTTCTTCCTTTCAGCCAAAATGGTTTTCATTCTGGCAATATTTTTTTTAGACCTATGTATTACTGCCGGGTTTTCAACCGCAGAAATTGCATGATTGAATTTAATGCGATGATAGTGATCCTTTTCTTCCTGAATCCTTACCTCAATCTCAGCATCATTCAGTTCCCGTATTTCTTTTGCTTTCATTATTCCTCGACGTAATCTTTACGTTTTACAAATTTTGTTTTGATTGGCAATTTTTGAGCGGCCAGACGCAATGCTTCCTTAGCTGTTTCTTCGCTTACTCCTTCACTTTCGAATATGATTCTGCCTGGTTTTACAACGGCGACCCAATATTCAGGTGATCCTTTACCTTTACCCATACGAACCTCTGCAGGCTTTTTGGTAACCGGTTTATCAGGGAAAATGCGAATCCAAACTTTACCTTCCCTTTTCATGAAGCGGGTAATGGCAATACGTGCCGCTTCAATTTGACGACTGGTAATCCAGCATTCTTCAAGGGCTTTTATTCCAAATGAACCAAATGCTAAGGTAGCGCCTCTTTTGGCGTTGCCCTTCATGCGGCCTTTTTGTTGTTTTCTGAATTTTGTCCTTTTAGGGAGTAACATATCCTACCCGCTTAATTATTATTTAATTCCTGTTTCTGCTACCGCCAGCATTACCACCACCGCCACCGCCGCGACGGTCATTTCCTCCGCCTCCGCCGCCACGACGATCATTTCCTCCACCTCCGCGACGGTCGTTTCCGCCTCCGCGACGATCATTTCCGCCTCTACGTTGCATTCTGTCATCGCCACCCGGGCTTCCACCGCCACTTCTGGCCATTGTACCTGCGTTTGGAGACAAATCAGCTTTTCCGTAAACTTCCCCTTTGCAAATCCACACTTTGACACCAATAATGCCATAGATTGTGTGAGCTTCACTAAGCGCATAATCTATATCAGCCCTTAATGTATGCAAAGGAATTCTTCCTTCTTTATACTGCTCTGTTCTTGCCATTTCTGCACCGCCTAAACGACCAGAAACGATAACTTTAATTCCTTCAGCTCCCATTCGCATGGTTGAAGCAATGCTCGTTTTCATTGCTCTTCTGAATGAAATCCTAGCTTCCAGTTGCTGAGCTATATTATCAGCAACAAGCTTGGCGTCTAATTCAGGGCGCTTAATTTCATAAATATTGATAGCTACCTCTTTCTTGGTAATTTTCTTTATTTCTTCTTTAAGCGTATCAACCTCCTGTCCTCCTTTTCCGATAACTATACCAGGTCTGGAAGTATGGATTGTAATGGTAATTCTTTTTAATGTTCTCTCTATCACTATTCTGGAAATACCCCCTTTTGGGATACGCGCCATTAGATATGAGCGAATTTTCTCATCTTCTATAAGTTTTTCGGCATATTTTTTGCCTCCAAACCAATTTGAGTCCCATCCTTTGATGATCCCCAACCTAAAGCCTATCGGATTAACTTTTTGTCCCAAAGTGATGGATAATTAGGATTGTTTAATTTTTGAATCTAAAATTATTCGAACGTGATTCGAGCGTTTTCTGATACGGTTAGCTCTTCCCTGAGGAGCCGGGCGTAACCGTTTAACCATCATACCGCCGTCAACTGAAATTTCTTTAATGAAGAGACCGCTTTCATCCAGTCTTTGGTCTTCATTTTTAGCTTGCCATGAAGCAACTGCTGCTAGAACTAGCTTACGCAGTGGTTTTGCTCCGGCTCTGGTATTGAATTTAAGAATGCCTAAAGCCTTTTCTACCTCTATACCTCTTATCAATGCAGCAACATAGCGCATTTTGCGAGGAGAGGATGGTTCCCTTTTTAAGGTAACAACAGCTATTTTAGCTTTCTCTGCTTTCAAACGTTCTGCATAGGCTTTTTTCCTTTTCGGAGCCTTTTCGACGTTATTTGCTATTTTTTCTTTCCTGGTCATGGACGGCTTATTTTTTACCCTGGTCTTTACGGTTACCTGAGTGGCCTCTGAATGTACGGGTAGGTGAAAATTCACCAAGCTTATGACCAACCATATTCTCAGAAATATATACTGGTATAAACTTATTCCCGTTATGAATTGCTATAGTATGCCCTACGAAATCCGGAGAAATCATAGATCTTCTAGCCCAAGTTTTAACAACTTTCTTCTCGCTTCTATCATTCATCGAAAGAATCTTTTTTTCAAGTTTCGGTTCGACAAAGGGTCCTTTTTTTAATGAACGTGCCATTTATATTCGGTTCTTACTTGGTTCTTTTTCTTAGAATTAACCTGCTGGATAATTTCTTTGGAGCACGTGTCTTATATCCTTTTGCAGGGATACCTTTTCTGGATCTTGGATGACCACCAGATGCACGTCCTTCACCACCACCCATTGGGTGATCTACCGGATTCATTGCGACCCCTCTTACTCTTGGGCGAATACCCAACCAACGACTACGTCCAGCTTTACCAGAACTTACGTTCATGTGGTCTGAGTTACCAACTGCTCCAATAGTTGCCATACAGGTGGACAGAATAAGTCTTGTTTCACCAGAAGGCATTTTAATTACACCATACTTACTATCCTTACCAATCAGTTGAGCATAGTTGCCTGCACTTCTTGCAATTGATCCGCCTTGACCTGGGTTTAATTCAATATTATGAATGATTGAACCTACAGGAATACTACGCAACTGCATAGCATTGCCAACAGCCGGTTCTGTAGATTCTCCAGATATGATAGTCTGTCCTACTACAAGCTTTTCAGGTGCTAAAATGTATCGCTTTTCACCATCTGCATAGTGCAAAAGTGCAATTCTGGCAGAACGGTTAGGATCATACTGAATTGAGTGCACTTTAGCCGGAACTCCGTATTTTTCTCTTTTAAAGTCAATTATACGGTACTGGCGTTTATGTCCACCGCCAATATAGCGCATGGTCATTTTACCGGAGTGGTTTCTTCCACCTGAGCGTTGATTTGCTCCTCCAAGCAATGATTTTTCAGGAGTACTATGTGTAATCTCAGCAAAATCAAGTACTTCTTTAAAGCGTTGACCTGGTGTTATCGGTCTGAATTTTTTAATTCCCATAGCCTTGCTTCAATTAAATATTTTTATAAAAATCAATTTCCTGACCTGAAGCAAGCGTTACAAAAGCTTTTTTATAATTGCTTGAATGTCCGGTAATATAACGGGAACGGGTAGACCTATTCCGTGTTTTACCCATTATTATCAGGGTACGAACAGATTCAACCTTAACATTATAGGTTTTCTCGATTTCGTTTTTGATCTGGATTTTGTTTGCGTCCATTTCGACGATAAATCCATACTGGCGTTGTTTCATTTCACCCGCCTTGGTCAATTTTTCAGTTACGATTGGTCTTCTGAGGTAACTCATATTCCGTCCTCCATTCCAAAGTTTCTGGATATAACTGGTATGGCTTCATGAACCAATACCAACTGTTCTGCATCTAGAATATCATAGGTATTCAAATCTGCAGCAGTCATCACTTTTGTAAAAGGAAGGTTACGACCAGAGAGGTAAATATTTTTATTTTGTTCAGGTAACACAATGAGTACCTTTCTATCTCCAGCATTAATATTTTGCAAGAGTGCAATTAGGCTTTTTGTTTTTGGACCTTCAAAGTTGAAAGATTCAAGAACAGTAATTGCGTTATCCTTCGCTTTATAGGTAAGGGCACTTTTTCTTGCAAGAACTTTTACTTTCTTGTTCAGCACAAACCCATAGTCATGTGGACGAGGTCCGAAAACTCTACCACCATGATACATATGAGGAGCTCTTTTATGTCCCTGACGAGCACCACCTGTTCCTTTTTGACGGAATGGTTTTTTAGTGGATCCACTAACTTCACCTCTTTCCTTGGCTTTGTGGGTGCCCTGTCTTCCATGGGCTCTGATATTTCTGACATCCAGGTAAATGGCATGGTCATTTGCCTCAATCCCGAAAATTTCATCAGGAAGGGTAACACTTTTACCGCTGTCTTTACCTTGAATATTTAATATTGGCAGTTCCATTTTATTTTTCAATCACAACATAAGAGCCCATGGCTCCAGGTATACTACCTGAGATAACCAACAAATTCTTTTCAGTCAGAACCTTTAACACTTTAAGATTCTGCATTTTTATTCTTTCGTTACCAGTACGACCACCCAATCTTTTTCCTGGAAAAACCCTAGAAGGATAGGAAGAAGCTCCCATAGAACCCGGTGCACGAAGACGGTTATGCTGACCATGTGTTTGTCCACCAACTCCTGAGAAACCATGTCTTTTTACAACACCCTGAAATCCTTTACCTTTTGAAGTTCCGATAACATTTATGATATCACCCTCTGCAAAAAGTTCAGCAGTTACGGTTTGACCTAATTGAAGATCTCCATCCGCATCCCTGAATTCCACCAGTTTACGTTTCGGTTCTGTTGAAGCCTTTTTGAAATGCCCCAACATAGGTTTTGGTGTATTTTTTTCTTTTTTATCATCAAAAGCAAGTTGAACAGCGGAGTATCCATCTGTTTCAACTGTTTTTACCTGAGTAACAACACACGGGCCTACCTGTACCAAAGTACAAGCAATCTGCTTGCGATCTTCATCGAAGATGCTGGTCATTCCGACCTTTTTACCAATGATACCTGTCATGGCTATTTTTCCTTCTTCCCCTTTTTCTTGGTCAAACTTTAATCTCCACATCCACACCGGAAGGCAACTCAAGTTTCATGAGTGCATCCACTGTTTTAGAGTTCGAATTCAGGATATCGATCAAACGTTTGTAAGAACAAACCTGAAATTGCTCTCTTGATTCTTTATTTACGTGAGGAGACCGATTAACAGTAATGATCTCCTTGTTTGTAGGTAAAGGTATAGGGCCACTTACAACAGCTCCTGTACTCTTAACCGTTCTTACAATTTTCTCAGCTGATTTATCAACGAGATTATAATCGTAAGACTTTAATTTTATGCGAATCTTTTGATTCATTTATAAAGAACTATGTGGATTAATTAGCTTTAACTCCTTTTACCTTAGCAACTACTTCTTCCTGAATATTTCTAGGTGTCGCCTCGTAATGAGAAAACTCCATAGTAGAAGAAGCGCGACCTGATGAAATAGTACGCAACTGTGTTACATACCCAAACATCTCAGAAAGTGGCACTTTGGCATTGATAACCTGGGCACCGCCTCTACTGTTCATACCTTCAATTTGTCCGCGGCGCTTGTTTAAATCACCAACCAAACTACCCATATACTCTTCCGGAGTTAATACTTCTACCTTCATGATAGGTTCAAGAATAATTGGAGTAGCTTTTTGACAAGCTTCACGGAAAGCATAACGGGCTGCAAGTTCAAAGGATAAGGCATCCGAATCCACATCATGGTAACTTCCATCAAAAAGACGAACTGTAATATCCATGATTGGGAAGCCTGCTAGAACACCTTCATTCATTGCTCCTTTAAGACCTTTTTCAACTGGAGCAATAAATTCTCTTGGAATTGAACCGCCCTTGATTTCATTTATAAATGCGAAGCCTTTACCAGTTTCACCAGGTAAAAATTCAACTTGTATATCAGCAAATTTACCACGACCACCAGTTTGCTTTTTGTACACTTCGCGGTGTGTTACAGGCTTTGTAATTGCTTCACGATAAGCAACCTGAGGTTGACCTTCGTTCACCTCAACTTTAAATTCGCGTCTCATACGATCAACAAGAATTTCAAGGTGCAACTCACCCATACCTGAGATTACTGTCTGACCAGATTCCTCATCAGTTTTAACCCTGAAGGTCGGATCTTCTTCGGCCAGCTTACCAAGAGCATTTGACATCTTATCCGCATCTGCCTGAGTTTTTGGCTCAATTGCCAATTCAATCACAGGCTGTGGGAAGGTCATTGTTTCTAATGAAACTGGATGATCAACGTCACAAAGAGTATCTCCTGTACGGATGTTTTTAAATCCTACTGCGGCTGCTATATCACCTGCCTCAACTTTATCAATCTGATTTTGTTTGTTGGCATGCATTTGAAGCAGACGAGAAATTCTTTCTTTATCGCCTGTTCTTGTATTTAGTACATATGATCCACCATCCAGTTTACCTGAATACACTCTAAAGAATGCCAGACGACCAACATAAGGGTCTGTCATAATTTTGAATGCTAAAGCCGTAAATGGTTCATTAACATTTGGGCCACGGAATATTGATTCACCAGTTTTAGGATGATGCCCTTCAACAGCCTCCAAATCAATTGGACTTGGAAGGAAGCTGATTACTGCATCCAACATGGTTTGAACTCCTTTATTTTTAAAGGCTGAGCCACACAGGATTGGAGTGATTTTCATCGCAATGGTTGCTTTGCGAATTGCAAGCATTAATTCATCACGTGTTATAGAATCTGGATCTGAGAAGAATTTTTCAAGCAAATTGTCATCAAATTCCGCAACAGATTCTACAAGTTTTTCTCTCCAGTATTTTACTTCATCAGCGATATCATCTGGAATTGGCACCTCACTAAAGGTCATTCCCTGATCCGCTTCATTCCATATAATTCCTTTATTTTCAATAAGGTCTACAACCCCTTTGAATTTATCTTCATTGCCAATAGGAACCTGAAGTGGCATTGGATTACCGCTGAGGCGTTCACCAATTTGTTTAACTACGTTAAAAAAGTCGGCTCCAGGTCTGTCCATTTTGTTAACAAACCCAATGCGCGGAACTTTGTACTTATTAGCCTGACGCCAAACAGTTTCAGACTGAGGTTCAACTCCACCTACCGCACAAAACAATGCTACGGCACCATCAAGAACCCTTAATGAACGTTCAACTTCAACTGTAAAGTCAACGTGGCCGGGAGTATCAATAAGGTTGATTTTATATTCTTCCTTATTGTAGAGGTATTTCCAGAAAGTAGTGGTTGCAGCAGAAGTAATTGTGATACCACGCTCCTGTTCCTGCTCCATCCAATCCATGGTTGCGGCACCATCATGTACTTCGCCAATCTTGTGAACAATTCCGGTATAATACAGGATCCGTTCAGATGTAGTTGTTTTACCAGCATCAATGTGTGCCATGATGCCAATGTTACGCGTATGAAGGAGGTCAACCTTACTCATTTTGATTTATTTCTTTTTAGAATCTGAAATGTGAGAAGGCCTTATTGGCTTCGGCCATTTTATGTGTATCTTCCTTTTTCTTCACGGCAGCACCTTCACCCTTGGAAGCCGCTATCAATTCACCAGCCAACTTTTCTTTCATGGTTTTTTCACCACGTCTGCGACTGTATGTAATCAACCACTTAATGCCGATAGAAACTCTTCTTTCCGGGCGTACCTCAGTAGGTACCTGAAAATTCGCTCCACCAACACGACGGCTTTTAACTTCTATCATTGGCATGATGTTGTTCAGAGCATTCTGAAAAACTTCAAGCCCATCCTGACTGGTACGTTTTTCTACGATTTCAAGAGAATCATAGAAAATTGCATAGGCAAGACTTTTCTTGCCTTCATACATCAGATTATTTACGAAGCGACTTACCAGTTCCGATTTAAACTTCGGATCAGGAATTACTTCTCTCTTTTTTGCTTTTGCCTTCCTCATGATTGATGCGGAACTTGCTTATTTTTTACCTTTAGTTACCGGTTTTGCATTTTTCTTCGTTCCATACTTGGAACGACTTTGTTTACGGTCGTTTACCCCTGCCGTATCCAATGCACCTCTTACAATATGATAACGAACCCCTGGAAGATCTTTTACCCTTCCACCCCGAATCAAAACTATCGAGTGTTCTTGTAGGTTATGGCCTTCTCCTGGAATGTAGGCATTCACCTCTTTACCATGAGAAAGCTTAACACGAGCTACTTTCCTAAGAGCAGAGTTCGGCTTTTTAGGCGTAGTTGTATAAACCCTGGTGCATACACCGCGCTTCTGTGGACAAGAGGAGAGGGCCGGGGACTTACTTTTCCACGTTTTGGCGACCCTGCCTTTACGAACTAACTGCTGTATCGTGGGCATACTTTCAAATTTCTAATCTTTTTAAATCCAAAAAAGAATGGCAAAAATAGGGAAATATAGCATACCTGTCAAGAAACTTATTCAAATATCCCGACCGTTTTTGTGCATTTGATAGCACATGCTCTTTTCCTTATTTTTACTGGCTCTTTTGGAAAGGGGATGCAAATATACGTGCATTGTTTTTGATTACAAATACCTGAATGTAAAATTTTGACCACTTATTCAGAATCTTTATCCCAATGTGCAGAAAAACTATTTGGTTTTTTTGAAAAAAAAGAGGCAGCAACCCTCAGCAAACTCCTTATGGAGCATTATTCCGGATTTTCGCTTACCGAAATTCTGGTTAGGTATTCTGAAAATATTCCTGATTCCGTTCATCTAAATTTTTTAAAAGGGTGTGAAAGGCTTACTCATGGAGAACCTATACAATATATTATGGGGTATGCCTGGTTTAGGGATTTAAAAATAAAAGTTGGTCCCGGAGTCCTGATACCAAGGCCTGAAACAGAAGAACTCGCAGAGTTGGGTACTGCATTCTTGAAAAAACAACCTAACGTTTCTTTTATTGACTTATGTTGTGGATCTGGATGTATTGGTATTACAATTTTAAAATCCTCAAAAAACCCTTGTTCTGGAATCTTCTTTGATTTGTCCGATCAGGCTCTTGCGTTTACAAGGGAAAACCTCGTAGCCTTAGGATTGGAGGCATCTGTTGAAAAGTATGATGTGCTTTCTTCCGAGCTACCCAATATTAACCAGAAAGTAGATTTATTGATTTCAAATCCACCTTATATTCCTCTTAGGGACAAACCTGCTATATCGATACAGGTGTTAAATGAGCCCGAACTCGCCCTTTTCGTGCCAAATGAAGATCCTTTACTTTTTTATAAAGAAATTGGTAAAAAGGCCAAGGCCTTATTAAAACCAAGAGGCGCCTTAATGTTGGAATGTTATTCGGATTTCGCAGAAACAATTGCCACTATATATATAGGTATGGGTTTTAAAGAAACTACAGTAGTAAAAGATTTTCTTGGGAAAAACAGGTTTGTAACCTGTTTGAATTCTTAGCCTCGCGGATGAAAGCTATGATAAATCTCTTTTAGATATTCTCTGTCAACATGCAGGTAAATTTCTGTGGTTGTTATAGATGCATGGCCAAGCATATCTTGTACAGCCCTTAGATCCGCTCCCCCCTCAATCAAATGGGTTGCAAAGGAATGTCTAAAGGTATGTGGTGAAACTGTTTTTCGAATTCCTGCTTTTCGGGTTAAATCCTTCAGTATTAAAAATACCATTACCCTGGACAAAGGCTTCCCTCGTCTATTTAAAAACACAAATGCCTCTTGTTCATCTAAATTTTTCAGAGCATTTTTCTGGCTTTCCAGATAAATATTTACATATTTTTTGGCAGACTCGCCTACTGGTACCAGTCTTTCTTTATTTCCTTTACCTATAATTCGAACAAATCCTTCCTCAAAAAACAAGTCAGCATGTTGAAGGTGAACGAGTTCACTAACTCTAAA
>Ga0114972_10000918_pt1 | contig 22198 bp, 20 predicted proteins | sample M_140807_EF_Meta_FD_87354 | JGI IMG/M metagenome (GOLD analysis project Ga0114972, IMG submission 87354) | Freshwater microbial communities from Lake Montjoie, Canada to study carbon cycling - M_140807_EF_MetaG | ecosystem: Environmental > Aquatic > Freshwater > Lake | place: Lake Montjoie...
ATTTGATTATTTTAAGATCTGATGGACATCCAACTTATAATTTTGCGGTCGTAGTGGATGACTGGGATATGCAAATTACTCATGTGATTCGGGGTGATGACCATATTAATAATACGCCCAGACAAATTAATTTATATCACGCTTTAGAGGCACCGATTCCTGAATTTGGCCATTTGCCTATGATATTAGGTGAAGATGGCAAGCGTTTGTCCAAACGCCATGGCGCAGTATCGGTGTTAGAGTTCAAAGAAGAAGGATTTCTACCCCATGCCTTATTGAATTATTTGGTGCGTTTAGGCTGGTCGCATGGTGATCAAGAAATATTTTCTTTGGCAGAAATGATTGGGAATTTTGATTTGTCTGCAGTCAATCGAGGGGTGTCGGGTTTTAATTATGATAAATTATTATGGTTAAACCAGCATTATATTAAAAATGATTCTGCCGCGGATATCGCCAAAACATTGGCAGCGTATTTTACTGAAGTAGGCATTGACCTGAATCAGGGACCGCCCCTTGAAGACATTGTGGCGTTACAGGCGGATCGTGCTAAGACTTTGGTTGAACTTCGTGATAAAAGCCGTTATTTTTATGAAGAGGATTTGGTGTATGACGCTGCAGCGGTGGCGACGCATCTGACTCCTGGTGCGTTGGATTTACTTGCTAAAGTCAAACAGCGTTTGCAAGATTTGTCTCTTTGGCAACGTGCAGAGATTCATCATTGTTTGAAAGATCTGGTGAGTGAACAAAAAATAGGTTTTGGCCAATTGGCTCAGCCATTACGCGTGGCGGTAACAGGAGCAACGATGTCTCCATCCATTGATGCAACGTTAGAGTTAATTGGTAAACAGCGTGTGTTAGAACGTTTGGAGAAAGCGCAAAACCTGATTACCTAATCCGAGCCGCGCGCGTCAGCAAGCGGAGCTTTTGTGGGGTATGCGCGTGGTTATAGCGCAATATTGTGCATAATTTCCGTTCTGTGACGGTCATGGTTCGGATTAATCTGTCACTATTATTTGGATATGAATTCACGAAAGGAGTCGCCAAAATGTTAATTACTTTTCAAACCGATGCCTACGAATCTATTACGCTCTTTGGGCATATTGCTGAACGCTTACTAAGCATGATGGGGCAATCCGGCAGAGTACCAGGCGCATTATTAGCCAGTGATGTCCCCAATGCTTTGGCCTTGTTGCGTAAAGCGATAGAAAGTGAAAAAAAGCATCCTAAAATCGTGCTAGAAGAAGCCGACTCGGATGATGAACCTGAAATCAGTCTGGCGCATCGAGCACTGCCGTTGATTGCTTTATTACAGGCAGCCGAAGCGCGGCATTGTGACGTGATGTGGGGTTAGTGAAACACGGAGTTGAATGTCGTTCGTCGTACTCGTGTGGGGTGATCTCATGAGAAACAATAAAGTTATTGCCGAACTATACCCACTAGGAGGGCGATTTCAACTCGTCCAACATTAATTTGGCAGCCATCTGTTCGGCTTTTCTTCTGGTTTCGCCCTGTCCTTCGGTTGAGCGGTGTAGTGTGGCCAAATGACAGATAATATGAAAGATTTGATCGTGTTCTTCGCCGATGATTTTTTTGACGGTGTATTTGGGTAAAGGGTGCTTTTCTGCTTGTAAATATTCTTGAAGTTGGGTTTTGGCATCTTTAGAAGCAGCGTCCATGGTCTCGTCGTTCAAGCGATCTTTATATAAAAATAAAATGACCTGCTGGATTTGCGCAAAATCACTGTCTAAGAAAATAGCAGCAAAAACGGCTTCTAAGGCATCGGCTAAAATAGAGCGGCGTCGAAATCCGCCACTTTTCAGTTCACCTTGCCCCAATAGCAAATAGTCGCCCAAATCAATTTCACTGGCGATATCCGCTAACATATCTCCTTTGACCAAAAAAGCACGCAAGCGACTGAGTTGGCCTTCGGGGCGTTGCGGATATTGATGATATAAGGCATTGGAAATGACTAAATTCAAGATGGAGTCGCCAAGAAATTCTAAGCGTTCATAATTTTTTTCGCCGGCACTACAATGGGTCAGTGCCTGGCGGAGATAAGATGTTTTACGAAAAGTATAGTCCAAACGTCTATACAGGCGGTCTATGTGAGGATGCATGCTGATAATCTCAACTTAATGAATGAGGCGCCCTAAGCGAGACCATCGAATATTCCATTCCTTTTTATTCCAACTGAGCCAAGTAAAGATCGCTTTACCACGCAAATAATCATCATGCACAAATCCCCAATAACGACTGTCCGCAGAGTCATCTCGGTTATCACCCATCACAAAATATTGATTAGGAGGCACAGTGATTTCAAAATCGGTGCCAGGGACGTCACTTCGGCGGTAAATTTTGTGAATGACCGAATCAAGGTTTTCTTGGTATTCGGATACCGGATGAGCCGAGCTTTCGTCGATGGTATATTGGATAAAATCCTGTGGGGCTTTTTTCCCATTGATGGTCAGAATTTTATGGTGGTAAGAAACAACATCTCCAGGTATTCCAATAACGCGTTTAATAAAATCATATTTGGGATTGGGTGGCCAACGAAAGACCACAATATCTCCTCGTTTGGGGGAAGAAATATTGACTATTTTTTTATCCCAAACTGGTAGGCGTAATCCGTAAGCAAATTTGTTAACGACCAGAAAATCTCCGACTAATAGTGTGGGTTCTAGCGAACCAGAAGGGATGCGAAATGGTTCAAACAGAAAGGAGCGAACCAAAAGAACACCAAAAAAAATCGGGAAGAGCGAGCGGGAGTACTCAATAATTCGTCTGGGCTTTTGGCGGGAGCTTCGCTTTTTAGACCAAAATAAAACATCTAAAAGATAAATCACGCCAGTGAAGACGGACAGAATCAGTAGGAATAGAGCAAGATTCATGTGATAGGTTCCTTATTTTTTACGTTCAGTTTGAAACACCGCCATAAAGGCTTCTTGGGGAATTTCAACATGACCTACTTGTTTCATGCGTTTTTTCCCGGCTTTTTGCTTTTCTAACAGTTTACGCTTACGCGACACGTCTCCACCATAACATTTTGCGGTGACATTTTTGCGCAATGCTTTGACGCTTTGTCGCGCGATAATGTGACTGCCTATGGCAGCTTGAATCGCGACATCAAACATTTGGCGCGGGATTAATTCGCGCATTTTTTCGGTCAAAGCACGACCTCGATACTGTACTGCAGAACGGTGGGTAATAGATGCTAATGCATCAACTCGTTCATTATTGATTAAGATATCCATTTTCACCAAATCGGCTTCTTGAAAACGTACAAAATTATAATCTAGTGATGCATAACCGCGGCTCACTGATTTCAAGCGGTCAAAAAAATCAGAAACCACTTCACTCATGGGTATATCATAAGTGACGGATACCTGACGACCGCTGTAGAGCATCGCAATTTGCACGCCTCTACGCTCAATACATAAAGAGATGATAGCACCCAAATAATCTTGAGGCACCAAAATATTTGCACGCACAATAGGTTCAAACATTTGTTTGATTTGTTGTACGGGCGGTAAGCGTGAAGGATTATCGATTAAGACGGTTTCATCTTTGGTATTCACGATTTGATAAATCACGGTTGGAGCAGTGGAGATCAATTCTAAATTATACTCGCGCTCCAAGCGTTCTTGGATAATTTCCATGTGCAGCATGCCCAAAAAGCCACAGCGAAATCCAAACCCTAATGCTTCTGATGATTCAGGCTCATAAAATAGTGACGCGTCATTCAAGCTCAATTTTGCTAATGCTTCACGAAATGCTTCAAAATCATCTGAGCTAATGGGAAACAAACCAGCATACACTTGAGGTTTTACTTTTAAAAATCCTGGCAATGGGCTAACGGCAGGCATTTTTTCTAGCGTCAGGGTATCTCCAACGGGTGCGCCGTGGATATCTTTGATGCCGGCCACCACATAGCCCACTTCTCCTGCTTTAAGTTCTTCAGTGGGGGTGCGTTTGGGGGTAAAAATACCGACTTGATCCACAATATAGACTTTGCCGGTAGACATGATCTGCATTTTTTGCCCAGCTTTTAACGAGCCATTCATAATGCGCACCAAAGATACCACGCCCAGATAATTATCAAACCATGAGTCAATGATCAGTGCTTGCAAAGGTTCTTCTAGCTCTCCGACGGGAGGCCGAATGCGTTGGACAATGGCTTCTAGAATATCTTCTACACCCAAACCGGTTTTGGCCGAAGCACGAATGGCATCATGAGCATCTACACCAATGATGTCTTCAATTTCAGCAATGACTCGCTCGGGCTCAGCTTGAGGCAAATCAATTTTGTTCAATACGGGCAATACGTCCAAAGATTGGTCAATCGCGGTGTAACATACTGCGACAGTTTGAGCTTCGACACCTTGTGCGGCATCTACGATTAACAGCGCACCTTCACAGGCGGCAAGGGAACGAGATACTTCATAAGAAAAATCAACATGACCTGGGGTATCAATAAAATTTAATAGATAGGTTTTGCCATCTTGCGCTTTATAATGGAGTGCAACACTTTGCGCTTTAATAGTAATACCACGTTCGCGCTCAATATCCATGGAATCTAAAACTTGCGCACCCATTTCACGGTCCGACAAGCCCCCACACATCTGGATAAACCGATCGGCAAGCGTTGATTTGCCATGATCAATATGGGCAATGATGGAAAAATTTCGAATTAAAGACAGATCACTCACTGTTAAATACCAAGTGTATGGGATAAAACACCTAATTCTAGCTGATGTTGGCGTGGATGAAAACATTTATTGTGCTTGTTCACTAAGTCAGCAAATGTTATCTTTGTTCATGTCTGTGCCGACGCCATTAAATTAAGGGGACGCGCTTAACCAAATGGTTAATGGCAGCGAAGTGTGGAGTAAGTAGTTATTTTTGTCATAAATTTTGGTTTTTAAAAGGGGAAAAGATGCGGTTCTGGGGACGGTTACTTATAATTACAACAGCGGTATGCAGTATGCAAACCCTCTACGCCGATGCGCGTCTTTTACATCGAAAAGATGTGCGTGCTTTTGTACAAGACTTGGTAGTGCATGATCACTTTCAGTCTAAACAACTACGAACCATTTTAGCAGCTGCCCAATATCAGCCTCAAATTATCGCGTCTATGGATCGCCCGTATGAAAAGAAAAATTGGGATGTGTACCAAGCTTTATTTTTAACACCAGAGCGTCTTAATTCCGGCTTAGTTTTTTGGAAAAATAATCAAAAGGTATTACAACAGGTTGCGAAGCAATATGGGGTGCCGCCAGAGATGATCGTCGCCATTTTGGGTGTAGAAACCTTGTATGGCAAACGCCAAGGGGATTACCGAGTTTTAGATGCTTTAACGACATTGGCGTTTTACTATCCCTCTCGTGCCCCTTATTTTAAAAGAGAATTGCGCGAATTTTTGTTGTTGTGTCGCGAACATCGCGTTTCTCCAACCCAGTACAAGGGTTCTTACGCCGGTGCGATGGGAAAACCGCAATTTATGCCGAGTAGTTACCGTACCTACGCAGTAGACTACCAAGGACGTGGTCGCCCAGATTTGATGAGTAAAGACCAAGATGTGATTATCAGCATCGCCAATTATTTCAGTAAACATGGCTGGCAACCCAAACAAATGGTCGTGGAACCTGTCCGTGTTCCGCAGCAAGGTTTGAAAAGTCTCGTCTTAAATAGTAAAGCGCCTAATTATTCATTGACGCAATTATTGCATGCTGGAGTACAACCAACGCAACGTAATAACAGCGTGCATCCCCATGAGGCGGGCGTATTGGAATTGATGACAGATAAAGGTCCTGAATATTGGATGGCTTATCCTAATTTTTATGTGATTACCCGTTATAATACCAGTCCACAATACGCATTGGTTGTTTATTTGCTTGCCCAATCGTTGCGCGAGCGTCATGCTGCACTGACAGGGTAGGGCTCAGATTGTGTTAACCTGTTTCTTGTTTGTTCAAACTGATGATCTGAACGCAATGTTAACTGTGCGTGTGGATATGCAGGGTCAGATTGAGCAACCTTTGCAAATGCGGACCATCGAAGAGATTCGTGTTTTGCAAGAGAATGCTAGGACAATTGTCGTTTTTCCCACCGCATGGTGCGGCTTATATCAGGTTGAATTGCCCCTGTTATCGGATAGTAAGGCCCGAGTAGCGATCCCGTTTGCGTTGGAAGATAATATCGCACAAGCGGTTGCACAGGTGCATTTTGGCTTTGACAAAGCTTATTATCGTAATGGCCGCTATTGGGTTGTGGTGATTGATAAACACATTATGACCGAGTGGATGGCTAAGCTGAGTAATTTGGATTTGAATTATGATCAAATTACCATCGACTGGTTTGCGCTCCAGCCTGGAGAAGCAGTGGTTGGTGAAGAAACTGTATTGATTCATTCTGAGGCATTTCAAGGCGCAGTTAGCTTAGATATCTGGGATCATTTCGAGCATGCTTGGTCAAAAGAATTGCAATGGCAACTGTTTACAGCGAGCTCTGAAGTACAAGAAGGCGCTGCCATATCTGGTCATTCCAAGTCCAGATACACATGGATTGCAGAACGGTTATTCAAAACCAAAATTTTAAATCTCTGTCAGGGAGAGTTTCAGCATGCTACCAGTCAAACTCAGGTGAAACATAAATACCAATTAGCTGGGATCTTAGCAACGGCTTGGTTAGTCAGTTTTATCGGTATTCATGTTGGGCTTTATATGCTGATCACCCATCAGTCTCAGAAGGTTGACCAACAAATTGCCCAGTCTTATCGGGTGTTTTTTCCAGGCGCACAACAAGTGATCAGCCCCAAATTTAGGGTTGAACAATTACTTAAGCAAAATCAACTTGGGCATAATGCTGCCTTATGGTCGTTGATGGAAAGTTGGTCATTGGCGCTCGACGCGCAAGCTGAGACTTTGCCGAAACAAAGTGCTAAGCCTTCCTTGACTGTGCAAACCTTGCAGTTTCAAAATCAAATTTTAATCGTCGTGTTTCGCTGCGACAATTTCTCTGCATTAGAGAAAATCGAGGCCTTTTTGCAGAATCGGCATGTGCATGTGCAGCAAGTTTCGGCAGCAACGGAAAATGAACAGGTCGTCGCTAAATTGGAGTTGTCGTTATGAAAGCCCATTGGCAGCAATTCAATGAACGTGAGCAAACAGCCGTTGTAGTTGCCGGACTCTGTCTCGTAGCCTATCTTTTTTATGCGGTGCTGTTTTCGCCATTGACGACCGCAGTATCGAGTGCACGCAAACATTGGTATGAAAAAAATAGCACACTGATGTGGATGCGCCATGCCCAGAAAAACTATAGTCAGGAAAAACAACCTAAGAAGGTTGCTGCGGGTAATTTATTGTCTATATTAACCCAGGTACTGAAGCGCGCATCTTTTCATCGATTTCCTTATCAATTAGCGCAAACTGCGAGTGGTGAAATCCAATTGAGCTTTGATGACGTGCCGTATAATGCTTTTATGGAGTGGTTACGTGTCCAAAGTATGCGTTACACACTGACTGTAAAAAACTTGGATGTGACTAAAACCAATGTGTCGGGGGTGGTAAAAATATCGGTGATATTCGGGGTTGAATAGGGTGGGTGCGACAATTTATGGTTACGGCGCAGATAATTTGGTTTTATTTTGCCTGTCGCATGCTTGCGACTTGTATGTAGCAAGCTTATAATCTTTTTAATAGCCTGCATAGGCAGCGCATCGCGTTTATCTAAGGATAAGATATGCAAAAAACAACGTATCGGAAATTTCAGAACTTCATGTTATTTATCAGTATTTTCGTGGTAGGGTTTTCTTTCTATATTGAAATGTTGAATCAATTAAAACCTTGTCCTTTATGTTTTATGCAACGTACCTGTTCCTTTTTATTTGGGTTTACATGTATGTGGGGGATGTTTGTGGCGAGTGTGCGGCGCGCTAGAGTCGTTTCTTTGCTGCAATGTATTTTTGCTGGTTTGGGTTTATATTTTGCTAGTCGCCAATTGTGGTTGCAATCATTGCCAGTTGAAGTGACTGAGCAATGTATGCCTGGCTTGCAGGCAATGTTTCACTATTTTTCTTGGGATATGATCCTCAAATCCTTTTTTTGGGGAAACAGTGATTGTTCACATGTGGATTGGCAATGGTATGGATTGTCGATTCCTTTGTGGTCTGCGCTCTATTTTGTATCCATGTTTGCGTCGAGTGTTTATGTTTATACCCAGGTTTTTTTTACAATGAGGAAGCGTGCAAAATTCTAATATGACTGCTTCATTCGACTCTAAAGATTCTAATCGTTTTGCCTGTCAAGTACTGCACCGCCATTCAAGTACGGCTGCACGCGTGATGCAGGTCCAGACACCCCACGGGATGTTCACCACACCGACTTTTATGCCGGTTGGGACACGAGCTGGGGTGAATAATATGACGCCAACGGAACTGTGGGCCAGCGGAAGTCAGATTATTTTGGGGGGTAATACCTACCATATGTTGTGTGCACCAGGCATGGAAGTCATTGAGCGGGCGGGCGGTATGCATCAGTTTATGGGGTGGCATGGTCCCATGTTGACTGATAGCGGCGGCTTTCAAGTATTTTCATTGTCGAAGAAAATTTGTACGGTAGACGAAGAGGGGGCTCATTTTATGTTACCCCAGAGTGAGCGCCTCATTCATATGACGCCTGGGATGTCGTTGGCTACCCAAAAAATCATTGGTGCTGATATTATTATGGCGTTTGATCAATGTACGCCTGATGCGGCGACCTATGCTGAAGCGCAACATATTATGCAGCGTACCCATCGTTGGTTATTGGAATCTATCGACTATCATCAAACCCATCCAACTTCTCGCTATGGCGCGCAACAAGCGTTATTCGGGATTATTCAAGGCGGGGTTTATCCTGAATTGCGTCTAGAAAGTGCGGAATTTGTGGCTGGTCAAGCGGTAGATGGCCTGGCAATTGGGGGTGAAACCATTGGGTTTGATATGGCGGCGACGGTTAAAGTGGTGGAATGGGTACGCAAAGTGCTCCCAGAAACAAAAATAAGATATACTATGGGCGTCGGTATGTCACCCCAGGATTTATTAGATGTGGTTGCTCAGGGGATTGATATCTTCGATTGCGTTGCACCGACGCGTAATGCACGGCATGGTGCTTTGTATTGCGGTACTGTGGTGCCGGATGGGGAATGGTTGCGCTTTGAATCCGAACATGAACAAGGTCGGATCCAAATCAAAAAAGCCTGTTTTGCAAACGACGAACAACCCATTATGCAAGATTGTAAATGCAGCACGTGCCAACAGTATTCGCGTGCGTATTTGCATCATTTATTTAAACAAAAATTTCATTTGTTCACTGCATTGGCTTGTATTCATAATATCCATGTTTTACATGCGGTTTGTGATAAAATGCGAGAACATATTTTTAAGGAGTCATTATGATTTTGATCAAAACATCATTGGGAGATATTACGCTGCGTTTGGATGAAGAGGGTACTCCTAAAACTGCGGAAAATTTTCTAAATTATGTTCGCAGCGGATTTTATTCTGATACTATTTTCCATAGAGTGATCAATGGATTTATGATTCAAGGGGGTGGTTTAGATGCTGATATGCAAACTAAGCCAGCTCCAAACAAAGTGGTGAACGAGGCTAAGACGGGTAAATTGAATAAACGGGGTACGATTGCAATGGCAAGAACTTCTGAGCCGCATTCGGCATCTGCTCAGTTTTTTATTAATTTGGTAGATAATCAGTTTTTGAATTTTAAGGGAGAAAACTCTCAAGAATTCGGATACTGTGTATTTGGGGAAGTTGTGGAAGGAATGGATGTGGTGGATGCGATTGCAAAAGCCAAAACAGGCCATAAAGGCGGCCATTCTGATGTCCCACTTGAGTCTATTGCGATTCTTTCGATTGCTGAGAGTGTATGATTCAACATATTTTTGATCTCAATCAAGCTTTGCTGGATATCCAAGAAGGACAAGTTTTGGCCTATCCTACGGAAGCGGTCTATGGTTTGGGCTGTGACCCATTTAATCAAACCGCTGTGGAACGTATTTTGGCACTCAAAAGGCGCCCGCTTCAGCAAGGCTTGATTGTGCTGATTGCAGATTGGCCACAATTATTTTCTTTGATTGGAGATGTGTCCATAACGCGTCTAGAGGCCATTAAAGAAACTTGGCCTGGGCCGGTGACTTGGGTGTTTCCCAAATCGGAAAATGTACCGGATTGGGTGTCGGGTTCGCATAATACCATCGCAGTTAGAATGACGGCACATCCCATTGCACAGAAATTATGTCAATTAGGTCCTATCGTTTCTACGAGCGCTAATCCACACGGCAAAAAGCCGGCACTTTCGCTAGAAGAAGTGGAGCAATTGTTCAATACTGGTTTAGATGGTGTGGTATTGGGTGATTTGGGTACTGAGACGCGACCTAGTTTGATTTTTGATGCCGTGACGAATCAGCAGTTACGATAGAGGCGTTGACACAGTAATTTTGTCTGGTGATACATTTTTAAGCGAGCACTGAATTTGAATCTTTGCCTCGGGGTCCTGTCATCGTGGGTATCCCGACGTGCTCGCAAGCTGCGCGCGCCGGGAGCCCTCCCGCAATGCCACCCCTCGAATCAGTATCAGAACAGGACAAAATTACTGTGTCACCGTTGGTGTTTAATTTTGAGCGTGATCCGAGCCTGACGGTTACGGCTCGGATATCTGGTTTTATAGTAAATAGGGCGTTTCCTCGAAAAATGCTGAATAGTTATATAATGAGAGTTATTATGGACTGCTCCCAGTCAATCACACGTATCCGCGAACGACTCCCCGAGTTGGAGCGTCAAATATTAAAATTTGGTGATTTTTTTCCCTTAAAACTGTTGCCTGCTGGTTTGTTCCGTGATGTGACGTCCGGACTAGATTGTATCGCAGATATTGCCAGAGATTTGGATGTGATTACCCCGAAAACCTCAGATGCTATGGTTGTCTATTGGAGTGAGCGTCTCAGTCGTAAAATTCATGTTCTGGTTCATATTTGTCGTACGCAGCAACATATCAAAGATCGTCCCAAGGCTGTTTTAGATAAAATGGGGACACGAACGCAGTGGTTGGAGCAAATCCAAACTAAGCAGACCCAACTTTCTGCTCAACGCACGGCGGTAGCTGCGACCTTAGAAACCATGCAGACAGGCCAAGATTTGCCTCTCATCCATGCTCTTCAAAAGGAATTACAGGCTATAGATGCGCAGCTCGCAGAGTTGTTTAGATAGCGATAGGAAGTTAGCAGAGCATTGGATCAACGAAAAGTCATTAGGTCAAGCCCAACCTTAGTTTGCAACCATTAACCTTAAATCGCGCGGCGTGACCGCTCGGTTATAAAATCTATTTGCAACCCATCTTGTTCAAAAAAGGTTGATTTGGTTTGTGTTAAAATTGCTCATTGTTTTTGAGCGGACACCGATTATGGCTTTATCACAAGCAGTAAAAGACACATTAAATACTCTCCAAAACTATTATAAGAGTCTATATTTTTTACGTGGATTCCTCCCTGCCAAACTTAAAAATCATTTAAACATCTTGGAAAATACAAATGTTCATACGATCACTATAAAAGAAGCGGTAGGACTGATCACCGATTTGCATGATTCTATATTAATATCTAGTTGGTATACCAAGTTGGTTGTATATTTATTATCTGGCTTATCGCAGTTTTTTACGAGTGATCTCATAAAACAGGTTGCGAAATTAAGAGAGCATAGATTATCTAGTGTAGAAAATTTAAGCATTGTCCTGCAGTGTAGCGACCTACCAACAGGGGTCACAGGACTTTTGTTGTTGCATAGCATTGGCATAACCATAGCGCAAGGCGAAGAGATTACGCCATTAACGCTATTAACACTCGAAGAAATTGTAAAAGTTAAGCAATTGAATCTACCGGAATCATCGAACGCAGATTTTTACAAAGCTATTATAGCAAGCAGCAGTCCGACGGAGTTTGTAAAGGGTATTATTGTGTTGCAACGTAATCCTTTGTGTGCCGCCTACATTCCAAAATTAGCTGGTTCGCAAGCGCCTTATGAACTTGCACAAGCGCTGGTTAGCTTTGACAGTATTTTTTTTCTGCCCGATGAGCAAGAGCTTAGAATGGCGTTCTCTGATTCCGAATGGTTGAGCCAGGATGAGCGAGAAACTCAACTAAAGCAGACTATTTCTGCCGCTGTGATAGCATCGGCTCAACCTCTTTTATTGAGTAATGCAGCAGCGATACTTTCCCAAAATAAGATGCTTGAAGCATGTACTTTTAATACGGTGCTGATCAGTGAAAGTCCAGTGGACTTAGCCATTTACTAAACGATCCAGCGATATGGCAGAGTTATGGTACTGCGTATGCGGATTTTCTAAACTCATTTGTATCACGTCCCGAAGTTTTTTTTATTTATGCAGAATTGTTGTCAGTGGTAGCCAAAACGTCAAAATTAATGACTGACAATAATCATGAGCGGTTGCTCAAAATGCTTAGCTCTTGTATTAATCCTGGCGAGTTATTGCAAAGCTGTAAGCAGGCTTCCCGGCTGACCCCTAAGTGTTTAAATCAATTTGTGAGAGACCTGAGCCGTGATTTAGAAACTATTTCCGGAGTTCCGCAATCACAGCTTAGACACCGGAAGCCGAATGGAGCTTCCGAGGCTTATGCAACCACCAATGTGGATGATTTGGAGGGTCGGCCATTGGAAAAACCTAAACTCGGAGACATTGTGACACCTTATGCAGAGAAGACGGTTACGCAAAATGAGCGCACATCCGTGTTGGGTATGGTTACTGGAGTTATTGGAAGTCTATGGGCTGGGCCTTCTTGCAAAGAAAATAAAAAATTGGAAAGAGGGGATGTTACGGAACATCGTTGCGAAGTCTAATCAAATAAGCTTTCAAAGCCTGCTCATCTTGACTATCAATGCTCAAACCCAATTGGGTCCGGCGCCATAAAATATCTTCGGCAGTTTGGGCCCATTCGGTTTGGCAGAGAAAATCCACTTCTTTTTGCCGTAAAATCGGCCCAAACGCGCGGCCTAAATCAGTTTCTTGGGTACAGTTTTGTAATAAGATTTCTGTTCTACTGCCATAATGGTAGAGATAATGCTGAAGAATGGCAGGTTCTAACCAAGCATAGTGTTTCTGCGCGTAGCGCACATAATCCGTGAAAGATCTGTTTTCCCATACGCCGCCTGGTAATGGCGTGACATGCGTAGTGGTGGGCGCTAAATTCGGAAAAACTGGCTTTAGGCTATCAAGGACTTGAGTAGCCAAACGGCGGTAAGTGGTGAGTTTACCGCTTATAATAGTGACCATGGGAGCGGGTTGAGCATGAAACTCGAAGCTAAAATCACGACTCAATTGCGATGGACCCCGTTTTGGATTGGCGGGCAGGGCACGAATGCCAGACCAAGTTGCCGTAATCTTATTTATAGGATGCTGAAAATATTGGTGAATAATATCTTTTAAATACTGAATTTCTTCAGGGCTAATGCTTGGATGGGGTTCTGCTTTGGATAGTAAAACATCCGTGGTACCGATAAGGTGCTGACCATGGTATGGGATGACAAAAATGATGCGTTGATCCTGTGCTTGTAATAAATAGGCATGTTGCCCAGCATAAAATGCCGGCACCACAATATGACTACCTTTTACATACGATATGGCTTGATCTAAGGGCTGATGACAGGTTTTTGCAATTTGACTTGCCCACGGACCTGCGGCATTGATGATGGCTTTGGCAGTGATCTGAATGGCTTCCCCCTCTTTGGGTTGTAAGGTGATTTGCCAATGCTTGTCTTGTGAGGTGGCTTGAATAAATTGGGTGCGTGGCAAAATGGTTGCGCCATGTGCCTGAGCTAGTAAAGCTACGTTGAGAGTGAGACGTGCATCATGCGTTTTCGCATCATAAAATATAAATCCTTTATTAATATCTTGCTGCAAGGGTGTGAAGTAGTTCGCATCTTTTTTTCTAGATAAAGCTTTGCTATTTGGCAAGAGATTTGCGCGCGACAAATGATCGTATAAAAACAATCCACAACGCAATAACCAAGCAGGTCGTAATCCGGAACGATAGGGTAGTACAAAGGCAAGGGGGTAAATTAAATGGGGTGCGATGCTCATCAAAATACGTTGTTCTTCTAGTGCATCATGTACTAAGCGGAATTGGTACTGTTCTAAATAACGTAATCCGCCATGAATTAATTTACTACTATTGGAAGAAGTGCGGGCTGCCAAATCGTCTTGCTCGCAGAGCAGAACCGACAGACCACGCAGTGCTGCATCGGCGGCGCATCCACAGCCGTTGATGCCGCCACCTATGACAACCAGGTCATACAACATCGCGTTGCTTTTCTCCAGTATATAATTGACGTGGTCGGCCAATTTTGGTGGGTCCAGCTGTCATTTCTAACCAATGCGACATCCATCCCACGGTTCTAGCTAACGCAAAGATCACCGTAAACATATTGGTTGGAATGCCAATGGCGCTTAAAGTGAGGCCTGAGTAAAAGTCGACATTGGGATACAATTTCTTCTCAATAAAATAATCGTCTTCTAAAGCAATGCGTTCTAATTCCATGGCAAGCTTGAACAAAGGTTCATCTTTTGCACCCACCGCATGTAAGACTTCATGACAGGTTTTACGCATAACCAATGCTCTGGGATCGTAGCTCTTGTAGACGCGATGACCAAAACCCATCAAGCGGAAGGAGTCGTTTTTATCTTTCGCGCGTTTGAGATATTCATTAATTCGACTGATATCTCCAATTTCTTTGAGCATATTCAAACAGGCTTCATTGGCGCCGCCATGAGCCGGCCCCCATAAAGCCCCAATGCCGGCTGAAATACATGCAAAGGGATTCGCTCCCGTAGAACCGGCCAAACGTACCGTAGAAGTCGAGGCATTTTGTTCATGGTCCGCGTGTAAAATGAAGATCGTATCCATGGCTTTTACCAATACGGGATTCGGAGTGGTGCTTTCAGAGGGGGTTCCGAACATCATATGCAAAAAGTTTTCGGTATAGGACATTTTGTTTTGCGGATACATATAGGGCATGCCGATTGAGTATTTGTAACTCATAGCGGCTAATGTTGGTATTTTTGCGATTAAGCGAATGGCGGATGTGTACCGGTCGCGTTGATTCGTTAGGTCGATGGAATCATGATAAAACGCTGACAATGCGCCTACGATTCCCACCATGATGGCCATAGGGTGTGCATCACGGCGAAAGCCATTTAAAAACTGGTACATTTGTTGATGAACCATCGTATGATTATTGATAAGCTGGCGAAACGAAGTTTGTTCTGCTTTTTGGGGTAATTCTCCATTGAGAAGGAGATAGCAGATGTCTAAAAAAGTTTTTTTCTCAGCCAATTGATCGATAGGATATCCACGATATAACAATATTCCTTTATCTCCATCGATATACGTGATTTTCGATTCGCAGGACGCGGTGGACATAAAGCCAGGATCAAAGGTAAAAGCACCGTGGTCGCCTAGTTTAGCAATATCAAGCACAGGATTGCCTAAAGTAGGTTGATACATAGGTAAATCAATGGGGTCCTGTCCTGGAATAGTTAATGTGGCTGACTCGGGTTTCATAAAGATCCTTTTATAAAGCGTGTGAACTCTAATCTTACCTAAATTTTCCGGTCGAATCCACAATCCTACCCGGAAAAGTAAGGATAATCTGTCCTCTTTTTTGGAGATATGATACACTTCTGATTAAGTAAAGGTACCGTTTTTAAGAGGCAGCAGCTCCAATGGCTTATTCCGCAAAAGAGATCATACCGGTCAATATTGAAGATGAATTAAAACAATCCTATTTAGACTATGCAATGAGCGTCATCGTCGGTCGCGCTTTGCCAGATGTGCGCGATGGCCTGAAGCCTGTGCATCGGCGCGTATTGTATGCGATGAGCGAATTGGGGAATGATTGGTCTAAACCGTATAAAAAATCAGCGCGCGTGGTCGGGGATGTGATCGGTAAATATCACCCGCATGGTGACACAGCCGTGTACGATACCATCGTACGGATGGCGCAAAATTTTTCAATGCGATATATGTTGGTGGATGGTCAAGGAAACTTTGGTTCGGTAGACGGTGACTCTCCTGCGGCCATGCGATATACCGAAATTAGAATGTCGAAATTGGCGCATACATTATTAGCTGATTTAGATAAAGAAACCGTAGATTTTGCACCCAATTATGATGAAACGGAATTTGCACCGGTTGTATTGCCGACCCGTATTCCCAATTTGCTGATCAATGGTTCCTCTGGGATTGCGGTTGGTATGGCTACGAATATACCACCTCATAATTTAAATGAAATCTTAGATGCGACACTGGGATTGATTGCCAATCCAGATTTGACGATTGAAGAACTCATGAATTTTGTACCTGGCCCGGATTTTCCGACGGCAGGTATTATCAATGGTCGTGCGGGCATTGTGGAAGCATATCGCACTGGTCGTGGGCGTATTTCTATTCGTGCAAAAACTGAAATCGAAAGCGATGGGCAAAAGCATGCGATTATCATTAATGAATTGCCTTACCAAGTGAATAAAGCACGTTTGGTGGAAAAGATTGCAGAATTGGTCCGTGACAAAAAAATTGAAGGCATTTCTGGTCTACGAGATGAGTCGGATCGGCAAGGGATGCGCGTGGTCATTGAGTTAAAGCGCGGAGAAATTGCTGAAGTTATATTGAATAATCTGTATGCACACACGCAAATGCAGGTTGTGTTTGGGATTAATATGGTTGCGTTGGTTGACAAACAACCTAGGACTTTAAACCTCAAACAAATATTAGAATATTTTCTGAAGCACCGCCGAGAAGTGGTAACACGTCGTTGTATTTTCGAGTTAAAGAAAGCGCGGAATCGTGCGCATGTTTTGGAAGGACTTGGCATTGCATTAGCCAATATTGATGAAATGATTACGCTGATTAAGCAGGCGAATTCACCGCAGGTCGCAAAAGAAAAATTAATGGCGTGTGCTTGGCAGCCAGGTTTGGTGAAGAGCATGTTAGAAAAAGTGGGCGACGATATTTGTCGTGTCGATGATTTACCTGCACAGTATGGTTTGACGGACGATGGTTATCAACTATCTCCTGAACAAGCACAAGCCATTCTTGATTTGCGTTTGCATCGTTTGACCGCTTTAGAACAAGATAAAATTTTGAATGAATATGAAGGTTTGTTGGCTGTTATTGTGGATCTTTTGGATATTTTGGGTTCGCCAGAGCGTTTGATGAAAGTGATTTGCGATGAGATTTTGGAAGTCAAAGCGCAATTTGGCGATGTGCGTCGCACGGAAATTATGGCGTCCAGAGAAGATTTAACTATTGCGGATCTGATTACCGAAGAAGATGTGGTGGTCACGTTGTCACATCAAGGCTATGTGAAGTATCAACCGATTTCTATGTATCAAGCCCAGCGTCGCGGCGGTAAAGGTAAATCTGCTACCAATGTGAAGGAAGAAGATTTTATTGATAAATTAGTGATCGCTAGTACGCATGATACGCTGATGTGTTTTTCCAATCATGGTAAATTATATTGGTTAAAAGCTTATGAGTTACCTTTAGCGAGCAGGATTTCTCGTGGTAAACCGATTATTAATATTTTGCCTTTGGCCGAAAATGAATCGATTAATGCCATGTTGCCAGTACGAGAATATGAAGAGGGTAAATTTGTATTCATGGCAACCAAAGATGGCACTGTGAAAAAAGTACCGTTACCGGCGTTTTCTCGTCCACGTAGCTCGGGTATTATTGCGATCGATTTAGATGACAATGATCGCTTAGTCGGTGTGGATATTACGGATGGTTCCAAAGACATTATGTTGTTTTCGGATGCAGGTAAAGTCATTCGTTTTGATGAGAAATTAATTCGTCCAATGGGTAGGACGGCACGCGGCGTGCGAGGTATTCGTTTGACTGCCAGTCAATCGGTCATTTCTTTGGTTGTTGCAAAAACAACCGGCACTATTTTAACTGCGACCGAATTGGGATATGGCAAACGTACCGATATCGAAGAATATCGCATTACGGGCCGTGGAGGTCAGGGTGTGATTTCTATTCAAGTGAATGAACGCAATGGCGCCGTTGTGCGGGCTATTCAAGTGGATGATGTTGACGAAGCGATGCTGATTACAGACCAAGGTACCTTGGTTCGTTTTAGAGTGAGTGATCTATCTATTATTGGGCGAAATACGCAAGGCGTGCGTTTGATCAATGTTGCGTCGGGTGAGCGTGTTGTCGGGATGCAACGAATTGAGGATATTCAAGATGTCCCAGAATCAGAGTCAGAATCAGAGTCAGAAGAAGAAAGCAACGACGATTTATAATTTTGGTGCCGGTCCGGCTATGATGCCGGAACCGGTGATGCAGGCGGTGCATGCAGAGTGGTTTGATTGGCAAAATCAAGGCATGTCAGTGGTCGAAATTGGACACCGTACCCCAGCATTTATGGCCATGTTGAGCGATGCGGAAAAGAGTTTGCGTGAATTGCTCACGATCCCAGACTCTTATCATGTGCTATTTTTAGGCGGCGCTGCTCGGACTCATTTTGCTTTAGTGCCCATCAATCTACTATCTCAGCATCAGTGTGGTGGATATTTGGTGTCTGGGATTTGGTCACAGATGGCTTTTGAAGAGGCTCAACGCATCAAATCTGCCTATTGTATTGCGACGGCGTCTGCAGCAGGATTTACTCGGGCTCCCAGTCCGCTGGAGTGGCAGCTCCAAGATAATACTGGGTATGTGTATTATGCTTCGAATGAAACTGTCAATGGTATTCGATTTCCAGAGGCCCCTAAATTCGGCCAGCATTTACCTTTGGTGGCGGATATGACATCTAGTTTGTTATCAGAGCCATTGAATATCAGTGACTATGGATTAATTTTTGCGGGTTCACAAAAAAATATTGCACCAGCAGGCATGACGGTGGTTATTGTCCGGGCTGATTTATTAGAACATCTGCCGGAACTACCTATTCCAACTATGATGGATTACCGAGTACATGCGACCCATCATTCTTTGTATGCAACGCCTCCGACTTTCAATTGCTACATGGCATATAAAATGTTTCAATGGCTGCAAGCGGAAGGTGGTGTGACCGTGATGCATCAGAGAAATTTACAAAAATCCTCCAAAATTTATGATTACATTGATGCCTCGTCTTTTTATCAATGTAAAGTGGAGCACGGGAGTCGCTCTCTCATGAATGTTTGCTTTTTCCTGCCCAGTCCAGAATTGGACGCTGCTTTTTTAGCGCAAGCTGAACAAGCTGGTTTGTATGCTCTTAAAGGACATAAATTGGTAGGCGGTATCCGCGCCAGTCTCTATAATGCTATGCCCATGGAAGGGGTCGATACGTTATTAAATTTTATGAACGATTTTGCTAAGGCTCATCAGTAATGACTCAATTCGTGAATCCTCCCGTGATTACTTTGGACGGTCCCAGTGGGACTGGAAAAGGAACTTTATGTCATCAAATGGCTAAAATTTTGAACTGGCATCTGTTGGATAGTGGCGCGATTTATCGTGCATTTGCGGTGTCCGTACTCCAAGATTTGGCGCATTATCCTCATTCCACTGAGCGTATAGTGACCTTGGCTCAAACTTTGCCGTTGAGTTTTTCCTTGGATGATCCCGATCACCAACGTGTTTTTTTAGCAACTCAAGATATCACTGATATCATTCGCACGGAGCAGGTTGGCCAAGAAGCGTCACGCTTGGCTGCCGTGTCGGAAGTACGCGCGGCTTTGCTCGAACGTCAACGTGAGTTTGCGCAATGGCCAGGCTTGGTGACGGATGGACGAGATATGGGAACGGTTGTGTTTCCCAAAGCAAATTTAAAAGTTTATTTGTATGCCTCAGCAGAAGAACGAGCCAAACGACGTCATTTGCAATTAATTGGTCGCGGTATGGATGCTGATTTGCAGCAAGTGATTGCAGAATTGGCTGTACGAGACGCGCGGGATATGGCGCGCCAGTCTGCACCGCTTATGCCGGCAGCCGACGCCGTACAGCTCGACACAACTGGTTTAACCATTGTACAAGTCTTAGAAAGTATATTACAATTGTCCGCGGAGCGGGGATTGTATCATTTTCGTCCCTAGGGGAAATCAAATCTGAACCCGTCATCCCGAACTTCGGGAGATGTCTCGCGATGCTCGACATGACGTGTACAAGCTTTTATTTCATTGTTTTAACTAACCTAATTGTTTTCAATTTGTGAATTTTGATAACAATATTGCGAGTTTATTATTATGTCAGTAGAAAATTTCAAAGACCTTTTCGAACAAAGTATCAAGGGTGTACAGTTTTATCAAGGTGCAATTATTCCGGCCAAAGTCACTGGGATTGACGATGATTATGTCACGCTAAACGCAGGCCTGAAATCCGACGGAATCGTGCCTATTGAAGAGTTTAAAAGTGTTAACGGCGAATTAGAAGTTAACATTGGCGATATGGTTGAAGTAGCACTGGATTCTGTAGAAAACGGCTTCGGTGAAACTTTGTTGTCTCGCGAAAAAGCCAAACGTCAAGAATCTTGGCGCAAACTGTCTAAATCTCATGAAAATAACGAGACAGTAACTGGTTTGATTTCTGGTAAAGTGAAAGGTGGTTTCACAGTGGAAATTGGCACAATTCGTGCATTTTTACCCGGATCGCTAGTTGATGTGCGTCCAGTTCGCGATTCTTCTTATTTAGAAGGTAAAGAATTAGAATTTAAAGTTATCAAAATGGACATTAAACGTAATAATATCGTTGTGTCACGTCGTGCTGTGGTCGAAGAAGAAAGTTATGCTGACAGACAAGCTTTGTTAGATTCCTTGCATGATGGTCAGCAATTGAATGGGGTTGTCAAAAACCTAACTGATTATGGTGCATTTATTGATTTAGGCGGCATTGATGGTTTGTTGCATATTACGGATATTTCTTGGAAACGCGTGAAGCATCCAAGTGAATTATTGACAGTAGGCCAAGAAGTGATGGTCAAAGTGTTGAGTTTCGACAGTGAACGTAACCGTGTGTCATTGGGTATGAAACAACTTGGTAGTGATCCTTGGAGTGATTTGGTGAAACGTCATCCGATTCACATGCGTCTACAGGGTAAAGTTACTAATATTACTGATTACGGCTGTTTCGTTGAGATTGAAGAAGGCGTAGAAGGTTTGGTCCATATGTCAGAAATGGATTGGACTAACAAGAATGTGCATCCTAGTAAAGTGGTCTCTTTGGGCGATATCGTTGATGTCATGGTCCTGGAAATTGACGAAGATCGACGTCGTGTTTCTTTGGGTATGAAGCAATGTGTTGGCAACCCATGGCAAAACTTTGCTCAAACCCACAGCAAAGGTCAAAGAGTCAGTGGGAAAATCCGGTCTATTACTGATTTCGGAGTCTTCATTGGCTTAGATGGCGAGATTGATGGTTTGGTGCATTTGTCAGATATTTCTTGGACAATTCCAGGCGAAGAAGCGGTCAAGCAATACAAAAAAGGTCAAGAGCTTGAAGCAGTGATTTTAGCAATTGACTCAGATCGTGAAAGAATTTCTTTAGGCCTAAAACAATTGGATGAAAGTGAGCGACCTGAAGAGCCCACTGATGCTTATACGAAGGGTGCTGTGGTAACTGGTACAGTATCGTCTGTAGAGCCTAAAGTAGTGATGGTAACTTTTGCAGATAATACGGTCGGTAAAATCAAAGTGGCTGATCTGTCTTCTGAAAAAGTAGCGGATGCGACTAAGGTTATTTCAGTTGGCGATGAAGTTGAAGCGCTGGTTGTATCTGTAGATCAAAAGACCAAAGTAGTTAATTTGTCTGTCAAAGCCAGAGAAGCTAATGAGCAAGACGAAGCTATGAAAAAATATGCAAAAGGTTCTAAGGGTCCAGATAAGACGACTTTTGGTGATTTGCTGAAAGAAAAAATGAAAGATAACAATAATAACGACTAAGTTTACGTTACGGTTAATCTGTAAGATCTACTCAAGCCGCGAATACTCTTTAAGTATTCACGGCTTTTTTTTCTGTATCCGCTCCCTTCCGAGGTCGCTGTAACCTCCAATATGGAATAAAGTATTGTCAAATGTTAGGATGTGTTCGTTTTTAAACGGACATATCCAATGTTAATAGAGCGCCCTGTTTTAAAGTTAGAAAATAAACCTAA
>Ga0114972_10000920_pt1 | contig 22160 bp, 22 predicted proteins | sample M_140807_EF_Meta_FD_87354 | JGI IMG/M metagenome (GOLD analysis project Ga0114972, IMG submission 87354) | Freshwater microbial communities from Lake Montjoie, Canada to study carbon cycling - M_140807_EF_MetaG | ecosystem: Environmental > Aquatic > Freshwater > Lake | place: Lake Montjoie...
ATATCAACGGTCGCGCTAAAAATCCTGAGTGCACCGAAGCACCAGGCCAGGTTGATTGGGCACCTGCAGTGCGAGCGCAATTAGTGTTGCTTGACGAGTGGGTACGAGGCACGACACCACCGGCCAGCCGCCTCTTCGAGCTTGAGGCGCGACTCAGCGACCCAGAGGTCTTTCAGGCGCCTCGCTTTCTGACGGGCGCAATGGCGATGGTGCCCAAGCGCGATGTCGACGGCAATGCCATGAGTGGCGTTGTACTGCCCGATGTTGCAGTGCCGATTGCGAGTCATGGTTATATGAATGCACCGCTTACTGTGCCGGCCTGTCGTCAGGGTGGTACCTATCGACCCTTTGCCAAAACGACCGCAGACCGCAAGCCTGAGGATGCGCGTGCCGCACTTGATATGCGCTATCCTGGTGGTATTAACGAGTATCTGACCAAGATACGCGCGGCCACGCGCGCACTCGTTGCAGAGCGATTGTTGCTGGCAGAAGATGCCGTGGTGATTGAGAATGCAGCCGCCGAAAACACGGCGTTTAGTCCGACCACACCGCGTGCACGAGGTGCGACAACGGCCCGGTGATGTTGAAAGCGCCTTCGGGTGAGTTGATAATAATCACCCTACACCTCGCCAGTCGCAGGGCGTGTTAGGGCACGATGATTTTTTTGACTGAAAAAGGTATTGAATTGCCTTCTTCGATCGTGATGCTAACCGCGCCAGTTGTTTTTGCACCGGGCACTTCAAGACGATAGACGTTTTTTAGGATTTGCGACTCAAGCATAAATGTTTGGTCGAATTCGAAATTATGGCTGTCGCCATGCACAATCAAGATAGAACCTTGAAACTCTTTAGCAAGAGGCAGCAAGGTTTTTTCAATTGAGGCGTGAAATCCTGTCTTTTCGGTCCAAGTGCCCGAGCGCGACATCCCTCGAATCACGTCCGCTTGAAAAGCAAAAACGAGGGTCTGTAGTTTTTGCTTCGCTGCAATCTGAAATGTTTCTTTCATCCAGGCAATGTTCGCTTGCTCGCGTGCCAGAAATTCTTTTTCAGCTTCAGCGTTGTTGGGTGCAAAGCGGTTGTCGCTACCTACAATATGCACAGTCGTAAATAGCGTATTAGAAAATTGCCACCGCTGATTTTCAACAAAGGTCGAGTAGGCAGGCATTACCTTGCCTTGTGTGACAAGGGGTAGGGGTGCTTGACCCAAAGAGGTATCAGGTTTAAAAAATTGCCCCCTAAGTTTTTCGAGCCGCTCAAGAGGATCATAGCTGCCGTTACTTTTGCGACCGCAGTCTGTCCAATCGTTGTCGCCAGGCGTGTAGATCAGTGCGCCATTGAATAAATCAAAGTGTTTGCGCTGGCGTTCAAATTCTTCGTTAGAGCAATGCGCGCTGCCCGCTTTAAAATCGCCAACATGAATTGAAAACTCAGGGTTCAAGGCATTGATTTGGGTGATCAGTTGGCGATATTTAACGCCGGCAGTTTCGTCTGATCCGTAGGGCAAGTCACCCAGCGCAACAAAGTTAAAAGTTGCTGCCTGAGCAGTAGTCACGGCAAAAAAAAGTAAAAATAGCCTTAAAAACCAAGAGATTCTTTTCATTGCGAATTTAATCTGCGAAGAGGGCGAAGTTGAAAGATATCACTAATCAATAAAAAAAGGTCATCCATGCACAAGGGGCTATCGGAACTGCTTCCGGATACATTTGCCAGCAGATGCTCCACCTGCAAGGTGGATTTGCCAGATTGCGTGGAAAGCCTCGACCCTTTAGATCGGGGAGGATGTCAAGGTTTAAGGCCAGAAGTTTTGATCACGTCGCCCCACTTCTTGACTTCGGCTTGAACGAAGTCGGCAAACGCTGCTGACGAAGTGCCTTTGGGGTCTGCGCCTTGTGCCCGAAGCTCGCTCTGCATCTCGGTGGTGCCGAGCGCATTCAGAATCTCTGTGCTCAGTGTGGCTAAAACAGCCGAAGGCGTCTTCGCAGGGGCGAATACTCCGTACCATGAGCCGATTTCAAAGTTTGGAAAGCCTGCTTCGATCATGGTTGGTAGGTCTGGGGCCGCATCCGATCTTTTTGCTCCAGTGACGGCCAGACCAAGCAACCGCCCGCTACGGACTTGCGGCAAGATCGATGGCATATTTTCGAACATGAACGTGACTTGTCCAGAAATCAAGTCCTGAAGAGCAGGGCCGCCTCCCTTGTAAGGGATATGTGTGAGATCGGCTTTGGTGGCAATTTTTAACATTTCACCGGCAAGGTGTGAGGCCGAACCTGAGCTACCCGAGGCATAGTTCAAGCCTGCCTGCTGAGACTTTGCAAAGGCAATCAGCTCTTGAATATTCGTTGCGGGCACTGAGGGATGAACAGCCAGTAAAAGAGGCACCGAGGCGATCAGCGAAACCGGAGAGAAATCTTTGAGTAAGTCATAACCGGGGTCGGACATCAGCGTTGCATTGATCGCATGGGTCGCCGTGCCCATCAAGAGGGTGTAACCGTCTGGCGTTGCCCTCGCAGCCGCTTGTGCGCCGATTGCACCGGCGGCACCGCTACGATTATCGACCACTACGGATTGGCCAAGTCTAAGCGCAAGGTTTTGCGCAATGATTCGGCCCACAATATCTGTCACTCCACCGGGCGGAAACGGCACGATTAAGCGCACGGGTTTTGTCGGGTAAGGCTGTGCCGAAGTGACCGCCGTCGCCGTCAAGAGCGAAGCTGTGGCGAGCCAATAAAACAGTGTCATCGCAAAACTTTTCATTTTAAAACCTGAAAAAAATAGTTGAAATGATTAGACACTGTGTTTACGACAGAGGCGTGACAGCGAGAGGTAGCACTTTTCTGATTTCATTAAATATATAAATGATTTATACTATTTATAATTAATCGTTTATACTGTTTACGTAATTATCCTTATGTCTTTTAATCTGAAGGGGTCCGACATGAAATCAACCGAGCAAAACACCCAAGCGCCAACTGAAGTCGCCGCTGCGCCCGAGAAAAAAGCGCGCGTATCAACAGCGGTAGCCGCTAAGAAAACCGCGGTTAAAAAAACTGCTGTTAAAAAAACTGCAGTTAAAAAAACTGCAGTAGTCGCTAAAAAAACGAAGGCAGACGCGGCAGTTGCGACAAACGCCAAGCGTGCGAACCAGCAAGGTAAAGTCGCGCCTGCGGTGAAAGTTAAGGCGCCGGTCAAAGCGAAATCGGCTTTAAAGCCTAAGGCGACAGAATCCGTTGCTACAGCAGGTAAGGCTAAAGTCAAAAAAGACGTTTTGGTGCGTGATAGCTTCACCATGCCGCAGTCTGAATATCAGGTGCTGAGTCTTGTCAAAAAAGCATGTCTCAAAGCTGGCATTGAGATCAAGAAAAGCGAACTGCTCAGAATAGCGGTCGTTCAACTCGCCGGTTTATCTGTTGCAAAAATTGCGACCTTGCAACAGGGTTTGAACAAAATTCAGGCTGGTCGGCCAAAAAAATAAGCGCCACCTTAGACGCCAAATTTTTTAGGTTTGCCAAAATCGGCGAACGCAAGGTTTCATCAAGTATGAAACCTTGACTCGCGTAGGCCCGAAGGCTTTATTCGATTTTAACTTTCATCTCTTTTAAGATCGCGCCCCACCTGACTGATTCGGATTGTATGAAGGCGCTGAACTCTTCGGGTGACGATCCTTTCGGGTCAAAACCTTGTGCAATGAGGCGTTCTTTGAATTCGGGCTCGTTCACGGTTTGCACGGCCGCCTTGCTTAAGAGCTGCAGCACAGCGGCCGGCATATTTGCCGGACCGACCAAGCCATACCAAGTTGACATGTCGTAGTCAGGTATACCCGCCTCAGCGATGCTTGGGATGTTGGGCGCAGCACTTGAGCGAGTCTTGGTGGTCACGCCAAGGGCTTGGAGTAGACCTTGGTCGACGAGTTTGGCGCCCGTGGGTAGATTTGGAAAAGCTAATTCGACGGTGCCAGCTAAAAGGTGGGGCATTAGGCTGCCGGCGCCTTTGTAGGGGATGTGAACCATATCCACCCCTGATAGCTGCATAAAAAGTAAGCCAGATAAATGCAGAGACGAGCCAATTCCTGAAGACGCCCAGTTGACTTTTCCGGGGTTAGCGCGAGCGTAATCGATTAAGTCTTTAACCGTTTTAAATTTAGAGTTGGCAGGTACCACCAAGATGTTAGGCCCCGATAAAATTTGACCAATGGGCGTGAAGTCTTTGATGGGATCGTATTTAGCATCTGGATAAATGAGAGGATTGGTGACATGCCCGATCGAGGTGTAAAACAGAGTGTAGCCGTCGGGGGGCGAGCGACGAACCGCGTCTGTCGCTAAGTTGCCGTTTGCACCGGGCTTGTTTTCAACAATCACCGATTGACCAAGAATCTTGCTGAAGGAGATCGCGATTTGCCGACCAATGGTGTCGGTTGCGCCGCCGGGTGTGAACCCAATCACAATTTTGATTGTCTTATTTGGAAAATCACTTGTTTGAGCTATGGCCGGGGCGATTGCGCAGCAAGAGATACCTAAGGCTGTAGCCGCTAGAGCGAGTGTTTGAAACCCTTGTTTGAACTGAATCACTTTTTTGTCTCCGTAACGGTTTGTTGTCTTAGGATTGTAGTTTGTTCACAGAGCGCTGATTCAGAAGCATTGGGATAAAACCCAGTAATAGGCCACCTATGCCGATGAGATTGGTCAACGGATCAAACGAGAGTGCACTTAAGACGGCAATGAACACCATAAACATGGCGCTGAATAGCGGCCACCAAATGTGCGTCAAGGCGCGCACGAATGACCCCGTGAGCATTGCGCGGTAGTACCAGGCACAGGCGAAGCCCGCTAGACTCATGTAAAAGCAAATTTGAAAACCAATCGCAGAGATCGATTTATCGAGAATGTCTTTGACAGAAGGCAAGTAAGACGACCCGAACAACAACAGGACACCCAAGAGCCAAATTGTCAGCGTAGCCACCCAAGGCGTTTGCCATTCGGGATGGATTTTGCTGTAGCGCGAGTTCAACACTCGATCGCGTGACATGGCAAACAGTGTGCGACTGAACTGCAGGATTTGAGTTTCGATTGTGCCGATGGTCGACAAAACCGTAGATAGTACGGCGAGATAACTCCAGGGATGCGGAAATAGTTTTTCAGCGACTGCGTAAAGAACGTTTGTATTGGCCTGCGCGATTTCTTCATCGGTTAATACAATGAGTACGACGATCACGATGATGATATAGAACAGCATTAAATTCACCATCGACCAAAAGGCCCCTTTGCTCGAAGGTGCAGGCGTACCGCCCTTGGTCTCTTCGCCCAAGTTCATGGTGACATCCCAACCCCAATAAAAGAAGATGGCCGTTAAGGCACCCGTGGCAAAGGTTTCTGCGCTGAACGAAAAGGGCGATATCCAGGCAAAAGACGGAGCATGAGCGGGCTTGGAGCCGTACTCGACAAACGCCCCAATGATCAGTGCCAACACAATAACTGACTCGACCACTGTCAAAATCAATTGCGCGTAACTGGCGTGCTTGATGCCCTTGCTGACAACAATCGTCACGAGCGTGAGCCACAGCGCTGACACACAGGTCACCCAAGTTGTGCTTTCAATGGTCGCCTCGTCAACCCAACCCATGACCGAGAGGATCTTGAGGGTTGAGGTGGCCGCAGGGATGGTTGCAGACACCATAAAAATGACTGAGGCCACCAGCAAACCCCAGCCAGCAAAGAAGCCCCAACGAGGCCCAAACACCGCACCCACCCAAGCGTAGGTTGCGCCTGCGTGCGAGGTCATTTTGTTTAGATTCATAAAGGCAAACAAAATACCAAACATGATCAAGCCGCAGTACAGCACGCTGCCCACTGACAGGACGCCAACCGAGGCGACGATGACCGCGGTGGTGACGGCGACGCTAAAGGCAGGGGCTGAACCGGCGACCCCCATGACGGCAGACTCAAGGGTCCCTAAAGAGCCACTGGCTAAACCTTTTTCTTGTGACATAGTGCGACCACGTGACTGCGTTGAAAGTGAAGTCTACTTTTTTAGTAGATAAAGCGGCATAAGTCTAGAGGGGGGACCCTTTAGGCGAAGATAGCAGTTGTGTAATAAACTGCGGCTACACCGTTAATTGCCAATTTTTGAATGATATAAATAGGCGCCTAAACTGTAAGACCTAAACTGTAAGAATAAGACCATGATCAAACACTTAAAACTTCTAGGGGTTGCAGCTCTTTGGTTGCTGACCCTGTCTTCACCCGTGCGTGCCCAAGCGCTACAAGACTGTTCTAGATTTTCGATGGCAGACGGCCCAGCGCTTCTTGACTGCCTCGATGCCAATTACGCTATTTTGGATAAAACGCTGAATACGCAGTATAAGCAGTTGATGTCGACGTGGCCAGAAGAGAAGAAGACGCAATTACGCACCGAGCAACGGGCTTGGTTGAAAACAAAGATGGATTGCAAAAAGCCGGGAGATGAAGGGATACGGGCAGCGATTCAGGCACAAGACTGTGCGAATGCGCGCACTGGTGAGCGTGTCAAAGTTCTTGCGGGATACTTGAATGCTGGGCAATCCAGCGGTAATACAGCGAATGCTGGTGGTAACGCCGGTGACCTGGATTACTTGTTTAGGCAGGGCGGCTATTGGGTACTCGGACAAGAGCGCGGCGGGCAGTCATGCAGCTCGGTGCTGGCGCAAGCGAAAATGGCTGCAGTCTTTAAGCGGTTTGAGTCTCAAAAGACCCAGATTGTGCAGCGTATTGGCGGGCAGCACCCTTTCAAAAATGATCCGAGTGTTGCACAGCAGATTAACCGAACGTTTCAACCGCCGTCGCAATCTGCAATGATCGCGACTTCACCTACTGCTAAAGTCAAAATCACCACTCGCTACCCAAATGGTGGCTCGATCGAAGAGTTTTACGAATTAAGACCAGCTAATAATACGATCGTGCGCGTGGGCGTTGGCAAGTGTACAGACTGCGATGAAGCCCAGCGACGCGTTCAACAAAACTTCAGCGGACCTGAAGTGATTCACTGGTGTAGCGGTGGAGTCTGAGCATTGCCTCAAGCCCCAAGATGTACGACTCTAAACCAAAGCCTGCGATCACACCAACACTTGCCTCGGCTAAGACCGAGTGCATGCCGCGTTTTTCAATATTGGTGATGTGCACTTCAATGTACGGAAAGCTAACTGCCCGCAGGCAGTCTCTTAACGCGTAACCCGCATATAAAAACCCCGCGGGATTCATGACCACACCGTCAACGCCTTGATCGACCGCTTGATAAAGCCGTTCAATCGCTTCGCCCTCGATATGGGTATAGAAGATGTCTAAGTCGTAGTCGTTGCTGCGTGCATGCGCGAGCAGCCTTTGATCAAGCTCTGCCGCAGTCGTGGTGCCATACAGCTCGGGCTGTCTGCGCCCAAGATACGCCATATTGGCACCTTGCAATACTAATAACTTTGTCATGTCATCTCGTCCGGTTTCGGGCGCATTATGCAGGGCATTATGCACCGTTTCTGACGTGGGTGTCAGAGCAGTCAGACGATAATTTTTTCGTTTTCCTACTCAATCGTATAAAAAATGGAGAGAAATTGATAAAATTTATGCGAGTGCCTATTATGCGTTTGGGGCGCTATAAGAACTCCTATCAAATGAACCATGTCCCGATTGAGGTGTTAAATGAAGAAGAAAATTCTGCTTGCCGCGACCGCAATGTCTTTATGCTTTGCGTTGGGCGTGAGTTACGGCCAAGTCTCTCATGCTCAAAAGACGCTTGATCTGTTGAATCAGGCACTCAAAGAGGCGATTCAATGCGGTGGCGGTGGTCCGGATGGCTCTGGCTGTAAGGGCCCGAGGCTCGACGCGATTAATTCTATTAAAAACGCCATCGCAAGTATGAGAAAGGTAATCTAGAACTTAAGCAATAACGCCCAAAGGCTTTCGATCGTTACCTGCGACCGTGGCCATGGCTGCCTCGATCTGCGCTGGCATCGCTGCGGGCTTCTTTGCCTGCAGCGTGCTCTTGTGAAGCTTCGCGTGAAGCATTTGGGTTGGCACGGTCTTGCGCGGCATCGTTATGCGCTTGTTGGTGCATGGTGCTAGCCTGCTGCTTTTCTTGAGGCGTTGCATTTTTTTGAAAGGCGCTGTTGGCCTGCTGACCTGATTTTTCAGCGTCTTGTTTCTCTTGCGGCGTTGCGTTCTTCTTCCAGTCGTTTGCTGCATTCTCTTGTTGAGCAATACTGGGCGCTTGTGCGTAAACGGGTGCTTTCAGTGTCAATCCGAAGAGTTGACTTTCAACAACGAATAGCAACGCAAGTGCCGTCGAAACAAAAAAATAACGCATAGGTTGCTCACTGATCGGTTGGTTCACTACATAGTGCAACTAAGAAGAATCCGTGCAGATAAGCGCTGTTTATAGCACTCGTTCAAACTCACACGGTCTCTAAAAAGACCATTTAAGTGCTGAGGTCAAGCAGGCATGGCATAGCTTGCAATTAAAGGATGCCTGGTGCGCGATTCGGGCCGAGCTCAAGGCAAGAGTTGAAGCTTGGGCGTGTTGGTATTGCCGATTACTGAACCGGATCAAACCAGTTAAAGACACTCAACCCTCCATCCACGACAAGCTCTGTGCCCGTGACATAGCCAGAGAAGCGATCAATCAACAGGGTCAAGCCCATTGCGGCAACGTCTTGTGCGCTACCAAGACGTTGCATCGGAATTTTCAAAGCAAGATCGCCAGCGGGTTTGAAACCGCCCGCCGCAATGGCGCCTGGGGTTAAAGCGTTAATGCGAATGCCATGTCGCGCCCAAGCCTTCGCCATTTCTTTGACTAGCATCAACATGGCGGCCTTGCTCGTTGCATAGTGCGGCAGGTTTCTAGGGGTGTGAGCATGCAGTGAAGTTAAGTACAGCATCCGCCCCGCAATGCCTTCATCGATCATATGTTGACCTACCAAGCGGGCCAGCTCAAAGCCAGACTTCACGTTGACGTGATACATCGCGTCCCAAGTGTCACTGGTGACTGTGCGCCACGTGTCTGCTTCGCGCCTCGGCGGAGACGCTGAGTGCACGACCATATGAATCGGACCGAAGGCGGCACGCGCTTGCTCGAGTACTAGTTGCGCTGAGCCGGCAAGCGACAGGTCGATCATCGCAGCGTTGGCCTGATAGCCTTTGGCCTGCAGTTCGCTCAGCGTATCGGTTAGTTTTTGTTGATCCGTATCAATCAAAAACACGTTCGCACCTTCGGCGGCCACTTCGAACGCCAGAGCTTTGCCAATGCCGTTGCCAGCCCCAGTGATGATTGCGGTTTCGTTGCTCAGGTAAGGGCTCTGTCGTTTCATCTTCGATCCTGTCTTGTTTGACTGTAGGCGGGTCAGTTGCATGGGGCGCGCTGCGTTTGCTGCCAGAGGGCAGGTTAACGCAACAGCCTGTCGAGTTCGCAGATTTTCTTTTAATTGACAGAGATCCGACCCGAAACATTAAACGCGCGAAGAACGCGTGGGTTGCGAAGCCGCGAGGCTACGCCAGCAGTGTGGCGTATTCTGCATGGCGTTGTATGTACACGGCGGCATAGCTGCAGCGAGGGATCACCTTCCAGTGCTGAGCACGCGCATACTCGAGTGCAAATTTAGTGAGTTGAGCGGCCAGACCACGACCGCCTAAGGCGTCAGGAACGCCAGTGTAGGTGATTGTCATGTGCTGATCTTTAAGTGTGTAATCCAGCACGCAACGTTGCGCTTCAACGAATACAAAAAAGCATTGTTTTGACGCATCATGTTCGATAGCGGGGGAGGTTGCGGTATTCATTTCGAGATCCCAATAATCAGCAAAGCCCAGAGGGTCAGCATTGCAATCATACCGATAAAGCACCCACCCCACAGCCCCACAATCGGCCACTTCACATTGGTGGGAATATCTTGCGGATCGACGTGCTTTAACAACTCATTGGCATTGCCTGCAATCCATGTTTTGGATTTAGGAAACGCAATGCGTAGAAAGTAATCCAGCACGATCGTCATCTTGATCGAAAAAGAATACTGGTTGAACGCACGCTGTGTTAAGTAAGGATGCTTGAATAATTCGTTGGCGTAACGAATTTTGAATAGCATCAGATACGCGCCCGAAACAAAAAATACCATTGCGCAAGTGATAAATAGCGTGAAGGTAAAGCTTAAGGCGACTGGTAAATATTCAGACATCAGAGCAACCCGCCGCCAGGCACGCGAACCCAGCCTTCCATCAAGACTCGAGCACTTCGGCTCATGATGGCTTTTGTGACAGTCCATTCACCCTCGACTTGTTTTGCTTGCGCGCCAACCCGCAAGGTGCCCGAAGGGTGACCGAAACGTACTGCCTCAAGATCGCCGCCCCCTGCTGCTAAATTCACCAGCGTGCCTGGTATGGCCGCTGCAGTGCCAATCGCCACCGCAGCCGTCCCCATCATGGCATGGTGTAGCTTGCCCATTGACATCGCGCGCACGAGCACGTTGGTGTCTTTGGCTGAGATCGCCTTACCGCTCGAGGCAATGTAGTCTGCAGGCTTGGCGACGAAGGCGACTTTAGGCGTGTGCTGACGCGTGGCGGCCTCGTCAATATGTTGAATCAAGCCCATGCGTACGGCACCGTAAGCCCGAATGGTTTCAAACATTGCCAGTGCTTTGGGGTCGCTGTTAATGTCGTCTTGCAACTCTGTACCCTTGTAGCCAATGTCGGCGGCATTGACAAAAATGGTTGGGATGCCGGCGTTGATCATGGTGGCCTTGAAGGTTCCAACGCCTGGTACCTCTAAGTCATCCACCAAATTACCAGTGGGAAACATCGCGCCGCCCCCATCGTCTTCATCGGCAGCGGGGTCCATAAACTCGAGCTGAACTTCTGCAGCCGGAAAGGTCACGCCGTCCAATTCAAAGTCACCGGTTTCTTGTACGGCACCATTGGTTATCGGCACATGAGCAATAATCGTTTTGCCGATATTGGCTTGCCAAATGCGGATGGTTGCGATCCCATTTTGTGGGATGCGGGCAGGATCGACCAGACCGTTGCTGATGCCAAACGGGCCAACGGCAGAGGTCAAGTTGCCGCAATTACCGCTCCAGTCGACAAAGGGCTTGTCGATCGACACTTGTCCAAAAAGATAGTCAATATCGTGATCCGGACGCGTGCTTTTTGAAAGAATCACGGTCTTGCTAGTACTTGAAGTGGCTGCACCCATGCCGTCTGTTTGTTTGCCATACGGGTCAGGGCTACCGATGACTCTGAGTAATAAAGCGTCACGCGCTGCGCCCGGCACTTGAGTCGCTTTAGGCATATCTTCTAGACGAAAAAAAACGCCTTTGCTGGTGCCGCCACGTATGTAAGTGGCAGGAATTTTTATTTGGGGGGCGTGACTCATAGCGATATCCTTCAATGTCTGTCTGTATCGTTTAACGCTGAGCAACGCTCAGCGACTCAAAGGGCTTAACACTTGCTCTGTTGACTCAAGCACTGGTCCGGTTGGGTAGCGCTTGAAGCCGACTGGATTCATTCTATAAAATTGTTTGTCCAATTAAACTTGGTTGGCATTAGGCCACAGCATTTGATTCAAGAAAGTCTTGTGCAAAACGCTGCAACACGCCGCCCGCTTCATAAATCGAAACCTCTTCGGCGGTATCTAACCGGCACGTGACTGGGATTTCAAGTTGTTCGCCATTTTTACGCTGAATCATCAGCGTCAGCGTGGCTAATGGGGTTCGTGCGCCCAGAACGTCGTAGGTTTCAGTGCCATCCAAGCCAAGCGTCAAGCGATTCACGCCCGCTTTGAACTCTAATGGCAAGACACCCATCCCGACCAAATTAGTGCGATGGATGCGCTCGAAGCCTTCAGCAACAATGGCCTCAACGCCAGCCAGGCGAACACCTTTGGCAGCCCAGTCGCGTGAAGAGCCTTGTCCGTAGTCTGCGCCCGCCACAATAATGAGTGGTTGCTGACGGGTCATGTAGGTTTCGATTGCCTCCCACATGCGGGTGACTTTGCCTTCGGGCTCAATGCGTGCCAAAGACCCTTGCTTAACTTTACCGTTTTCAAGCACCATTTCATTGAGCAGTTTGGGGTTCGCAAACGTGGCGCGCTGAGCGGTTAAGTGATCGCCACGATGGGTGGCGTACGAGTTGAAGTCTTCTTCAGGCACGCCCATCTTTGCCAAGTATTCGCCCGAGGCGCTATCCAGCATGATGGCGTTTGAAGGTGACAAGTGGTCTGTCGTGATGTTGTCGCCCAGCACGGCTAAGGGACGCATCCCTTTGAGCGTGCGTTCGCCAGCCAGGGCGCCTTCCCAGTACGGGGGGCGGCGAATGTATGTGCTTTGTGGACGCCAGTCATATAGGGGGCTAAGCTTTTCTCCGGTATCAACAGTCGCGGCAAACATCGGTTCGTAGACTTTACGAAATTGCTCTGGCTTGACGCTCGAGTTGACGATAGCGTCGATCTCTTCGTCTGAGGGCCAAAGGTCTTTTAAGGTGACGGGCTTACCCTCTTGATCAAGACCCAATACATCTTTTTCGATATCAAATCGGATAGTGCCAGCGATCGCGTAAGCGACCACCAAAGGGGGCGAGGCTAAGAAGGCCTGCTTGGCGTAAGGGTGAATCCGACCATCAAAGTTTCTGTTACCCGACAAGACAGCCGTGGCGTACAAGTCGCGATCAATAATTTCTTGTTGTATGACTGGATCTAGCGCTCCGCTCATGCCGTTACAGGTTGTGCACGCAAACGCCACGATGCCAAAGCCGAGGCTCTCGAGCTCTGTGAGCAGTTTGGCCTCTTGGAGATACAGCTCAACAGTTTTTGAGCCAGGGGCGAGCGATGACTTTACCCAAGGCTTACGCGTTAAGCCTTTCGCATTTGCATTGCGCGCCAATAAGCCTGCTGCAATGACGTTGCGAGGGTTGCTCGTGTTGGTGCAGCTTGTGATGGCCGCAATGATCACTGCGCCATCAGGCATCAGACCGGGATCGTTTTCAACTTTACCCGAGATCCCTTGAGCTGCGAGTTCTGACGTTGGAACTCGACGATGGGGGTTTGAGGGGCCTGCGATATTACGCACGACACTTGATAAGTCAAAGCGCAAGACGCGTTCGTATTCGGCGCCCTTCAGGCTATCGGCCCATAAGCCAGTTTGTTTAGCATAGGTTTCAACGAGTTTGATCTGTTGGTCTTCGCGGCCAGTCAAACGCAGATAGTCAATCGTTTGCTGGTCAATATAGAACATCGCGGCAGTCGCGCCGTACTCAGGCGTCATGTTCGAAATGGTGGCGCGATCGCCTAGCGTTAAGTGGGGCACGCCTTCGCCAAAAAACTCAAGGTACGACGATACGACTTTTTGATTGCGTAAAAACTCGGTCAGAGCCAGCACCATGTCAGTTGCAGTCATGCCAGGCTTGAGTTTGCCTGTGAGCTCAACGCCAATAATTTCTGGTAAGCGCATCCACGAGGCACGACCAAGCATGACACTTTCGGCTTCAAGGCCCCCAACACCAATGGCAATGACGCCCAAGGCGTCGACGTGTGGCGTGTGGCTATCGGTTCCGACCAATGTATCCGGAAACGCAACACCATTCAGTGCATGCACAACCGGCGACATCCTCTCTAAATTGATTTGATGCATGATGCCATTTCCAGGAGGAATGACATCTACGTTTTTAAACGTCTTTTTGGTCCAGTTAATGAAATGAAAACGATCTTCGTTGCGCCGATCTTCGATTGCACGGTTCTTTGCAAATGCATCGGGATCAAAGCCCCCGCATTCGACGGCCAGTGAGTGGTCAACGATTAACTGTGTTGGTACTACCGGATTGACTAGCGCTGGATCGCCGCCTTGTGCCGCGATCGCATCGCGCAGGCCTGCCAGGTCAACCAGTGCCGTTTGCCCCAAAATGTCATGACACACTACGCGCGCTGGAAACCACGGAAAATCCATGTCGCTTTTGCGTTCAATCAATTGTTTGAGCGCAGCGGTGAGTAACTCAGGATCACAGCGACGCACCAAATTTTCGGCTAGCACGCGCGAGGTGTACGGCAGTTTGCTGTAGGCGCCGGGCGTGATGCTGTCGACCGCTGCTTGAGCGTCAAAATAATCGAGTTTGGTTCCGGGCAGTGGCTTGCGATTTGCGCTATTCATGTGAACTCAGTCGGGTGGTGGTCTACGACAAGGGGTACTGTTCTTGTGCAACAGGCGCTCGTTTCAGGCAACAAATACTCATTTGAAAGAAGGCCAGCGTCTGTGTCTAACGACAGATGAGCCTGATGGCTCATCTGTTAGTGCGATGCTGCTAATTACTTGCGACGTGCGAGCGGTACAAATTTTTGATCATCGGGCCCGGTGTAGTTGGCAGCAGGACGAATGATCTTATTGTCGACACGTTGTTCAATAATGTGCGCAGCCCAGCCAGCGGTGCGTGCGATCACAAACAGTGGTGTAAACATGGCAGTGGGTACGCCCATCATGTGATACGACACGGCCGAAAACCAATCCAGGTTTGCAAACATTTTTTTCGAATCCCACATCACAGCTTCGATGCGATCGGCGATGTCAAACATTTTGGTGGTGCCGGCTTTCTTTGAGAGGCGCAAGGCCACGTCTTTGATCACTTTATTGCGTGGATCAGCAATCGTGTACACGGGATGCCCAAAACCAATTACGACTTGTTTAGCCTCAACACGTGCTCGAATATCGGCTTCGGCTTCGGCTGGTGTCTCGTAGCGCTTTTGCACTTCGAAAGCGACTTCGTTGGCGCCGCCGTGCTTGGGGCCGCGCAGAGCGCCAATGCCGCCAGCGATGGCCGAATACATGTCTGAACCCGTGCCGGCAATCACGCGGCAGGTGAAGGTCGAGGCATTGAATTCGTGTTCAGCATACAAATTCAGTGAGGTGTGCATCGCACGTACCCAGTCGGCGTTTGGCTTCTTACCATGTAAAAGATGCAAGAAGTGCGCGCCGATTGAGTCGTCGTCGGTTTGCACATCAATGATGCGACCGTTGTGACTAAAGTGATACCAGTACAACAGAGCCGAACCTAGATTGGCCATCAACCGATCGGCGATGTCACGGGCATCAGGGATGTTGTGATCTTCTTTCTCGGGCAGCATGCAACCCAGTGCCGAGGCGGCGGTGCGCATCACATCCATGGGATGGCTAGCGGCAGGAAGCGATTCAAGCACGGTTTGAAGTTGGGCAGGCAAGCCGCGCAGGTTGCGCAGTTTGTCTTTGTAAGCGGCCAGTTCAGCCTTGTTGGGCAACTTGCCATGAATCAACAAGTGGGCGATCTCTTCGAACTCGCTGCTATCAGCAAAGTCAAGAACATCGTAGCCACGATAGTGCAGGTCATTACCGCTACGGCCGACCGTACATAAGGCTGTGTTGCCTGCGGTCACGCCAGACAGCGCGACTGATTTTTTAGGCTTGAACGTGGGGGTTGTCTCGGCAGGCGCAGCCGCGACGGGTTGGGCTGCAGGTGCAGCGCTTTTCTTTACAGCTGATTTTTTAGCAGTTGCCATGATATGTGTCCTTGATCAGGTTATTTCGATTTGCCTTGGGCGAACAACACGTCGAGTTTGCCTTCAAACTCGTGGTAATTAATGCGCTCGTAGAGTTCATCACGCGTTTGCATCATGTCGATCACGTTGCGCTGATGTCCGTCGCGACGAACTGCTTCGTAGACCGCTTCTGCTGCTTTATTTGCGGCACGAAATGCCGATAATGGGTACAACACCATGCCAACACCGGCAGACTTGAGCTCGTCGACGCTGAACAAGGGCGTTTTGCCGAATTCAGTGATATTTGCCAGCAGCGGAACGCCGGCTGCTTTGCCAAATTTTTCAAAAGTGGCAAGGTCGTAAGCGGCTTCGGCGAAGATTGCATCGGCGCCAGCTTCGATACAGGCTAAGGCGCGTTCAATCGCGGCGTCTACGCCGTGCGAGGCGATCGCATCGGTGCGTGCAATGATGTAAAAACTGTCGTCGGTACGTGCATCGACGGCCGCTTTGACGCGGTCACGCATCTCTTCGGTTGAAACGATTTCTTTTCCTGGACGATGGCCGCAGCGTTTTGCGCCAACTTGATCTTCGATGTGACAACCCGCGGCACCGAATTTAGTGAGACTTTGAATCGTGCGGGCGATGTTAAATGCCGAGGGGCCAAAGCCAGTATCAATGTCAACGATCAAGGGGGTGTCGCACACGTCTGTGATACGACGCACGTCGGTCAGGACGTCGTCAAGCGTGTTGATGCCCAAATCAGGTAAGCCTAGCGAACCTGCAGCGACTCCGCCACCCGAAAGATAAATGGCTTTGAAGCCGGCGCGCTTGGCCAGCAAGGCATGGTGTGCGTTGATGGCACCAATAATTTGTAGTGGCTGCTCAGACGCGAGGGCGGCACGAAAGCGCTCGCCGGCGGTTGCTTGTTTAGACATATCTTTCTCCAAAAACAGATAAAAAAAATGAACCCGCCCGACAGTGTCTGAGAGGGTTCATTTTTATACGTACATAAAAATTACTTCAGCAGATGCGCAACAGCGTCGCGTTCTTCAATCAGCTCTTTCAGGGTTAAATCCATACGCTCTCTTGAGAAAGCATCGATTTCGAGACCCGTCACGCGTTGATACTCGCCGCCCTGGCAGGTGACCGGTACGCCGTACATCGTGCCTTCAGGAATGCCGTAGCTGCCATCCGAAGCAACACCCATGGTGACCCACTTGCCGTTTGTGCCCAGCACCCAGTCACGAATGTGATCGATTGCTGCGTTGGCAGCTGAGGCTGCAGACGACAAGCCACGCGCTTCAATGATTGCGGCACCGCGCTTGCCGACCGTGGGCAAGAAGACATCGCGATTCCAGGCTGAATCGTTAATGAGTTTTTCGACGCTTTGACCGCCAATAGTCGCAAACCGGTAGTCAGCGTACATGGTGGGCGAGTGATTGCCCCACACTGCTAATTTTTGAATATCGGCAACAGGCTTGCCCATTTTTGCGGCCAATTGTGACAAGGCGCGATTATGGTCAAGACGCAGCATGGCAGTAAAGTTTTTTGCCGGCAGATCAGGAGCCGATTTCATGGCGATGTAAGCATTGGTGTTGGCTGGGTTGCCCACGACTAACACTTTGACATTACGGTGTGCCACTTCATTTAAGGCCTTGCCCTGAGCCGTAAAAATTGCGGCGTTAACGGCGAGCAGGTCAGCGCGTTCCATGCCAGGGCCGCGTGGGCGTGAACCCACCAACATGGCCACTTCGACATCTTTGAACGCTTCACGTGGGTCGCCATGGGCAGTCATTGACTGCAGCAGGGGAAACGCGCAGTCGTCGAGCTCCATCATGACGCCCTTGAGTGCTTTTTGCGCTTTTTCGTCAGGAATCTCGAGCAATTGCAAGATGACAGGTTGGTCCTTGCCGAGCATCTCGCCTGAAGCGATACGAAACAAGAGTGCGTAGCCGATTTGACCGGCAGCACCGGTGACCGCAACGCGCACGGCGGGTTTAGACATAGTTTTCTCCGAGAAGGCTGAGTAGATTGCTAGGATACAGAAACGAGAATGGCCTGAAATGCTTTGCTTAACTAGCAGTTTAGCTTTTTTGCCTCGACCCGCTCTTAAGGGCTGGGGAGGCCGAATTTCAGAGCGCGATGCTAGAACAAATCCTATACGTAGTCAACCAATCATATATCTTATATAAGACACAAGAGTCGTAGACTTACGCCTCGGCTTGTGACACAATAACAACATGCGTTTGAATAGCTCTGATGATGTCTGAGGCCTTAGCCCGCAAACCCTTGCCTGCAGCAAGCGCGACAGGTTCGGCGGCCTTCAGTCCCCTCTACCGACAGATTAAAGATTTGTTGGTGCAGGCGCTTGACCGCGGCGATTGGAAACCCGGCGAAGCGATCCCCAGCGAAACTGAACTAGCGATGCGTTTTCAGGTGAGCCAGGGTACGGTGCGCAAAGCCGTTGACGAGCTTGCCGCTGAGAATCTCTTAATCCGACGCCAAGGGAAGGGGACATTTGTCTCAACTCATCACGAGGCGCGCGTGCGCTTTCGCTTTTTGCGCCTCGCGCCCAACCAAGGTGAGGCTCAGCCTGCTGAAAGCCAAATTCTTGATTGCAAGCGGGTGCGCGCAAGTGTTGAGATTGCGCGCGCACTTGAACTCAAGACTGGCGACCCCGTGGTGGCGATTAGGCGTTTGTTGTCTTTTGCCTCAGTGCCCACCGTCGTTGACGACATATATTTGCCGGGCGTTTTGTTTAAAGGGTTAACAGCCGATCTGCTGAGCGGGTACGTCGGCCCGCTTTACGGGTTTCTAGAAACCGAATTTGGTATCAACATGGTGCGCGCCGAAGAGAAGCTTCGCGCCGTGAGCGCCGATCAAGACATGAGTGCCTTGTTGGGGATCCCAAAAGATACCCCTATGCTTAAAGTAGATCGTATCTCGTACACATACGCCGACCGTCCGGTAGAATTACGCATGGGTCATTATGTGACTGATCGGTATCATTATCGTAATAGCTTGAATTAATTGAACTAAATGGTTGATTTGAACCGATTGCCCACATCGGCGAGAATAGAGTGTTTATCCTAATTGAATGTTTTTAGATCGAGGTCGTTATGTCTGACACAGCCCCAAAGCCGCGTCCTCAGTTTCGCAATATTAATGTGACTGATTTGATGCACTATCGCTTGCCTATGGCGGGCAAAGTTTCGATCCTTCATCGAATCAGTGGCGCCGCGTTGTTTTTATGCTTGCCGCTGTTGATCGCCTTGTTTGCGATGAGCTTTGTCTCTGAGGCGGGCTTCGCGTCGATGTCCAAAGTGATCGGACACCCGTTGATGAAGCTGATTTTGCTCGGTTTAATCTGGGGTTATCTGCATCACTTCTGTGCCGGCATTCGTTACCTCTTGCTTGATTTGCATATTGGTGTCGATAAAGAGTCTGCAGCAAAAAGTGCGAGTGTCGTGATGGGCGTTAGCCTGGCGCTGACTGTTGTGTTTGGTCTTAAATTGTTCGGAGTCTGGTAATGGTCCCTATCGAAAAAATTGGCACCAAGCGCTTGGTGGTTGGTGCGCACTACGGCACCGGTGAGTTCATCATCCAACGCGTCACCGCCATCATCCTGGCGATTTACACCTTGGTGCTGCTGGTCGGCATTCTGACAATGTCAGGCTTCACCTACGCTGGCTGGAAAAACCTCTTTACCTTTACCTGTTTTGGTATCCCCGCGGGTCAGGTGCTTGCGTCGTTGGCAATGTTTTCGCTTGCCTGGCACGCTTGGATTGGCGTGCGTGACATCTGGATGGATTATGTCAAGCCCGTAGGTATTCGTTTGTTGTTGCTGGTCCTCACTATCCTGTGGTTGGCTGGATCAGTCGTGTACTTTGTACACACCCTCTGGAGAAACTAAGCCGTGGTCGCCGTCAAATCATCTTTACCGCGCCGTCAATTTGATGTGGTTGTCGTGGGAGCCGGCGGAGCCGGCATGCGTTGTTCTTTACAGCTCGCAAACGCCGGGCTTTCCGTTGCAGTGTTGTCTAAGGTGTTCCCAACTCGCTCGCATACTGTTGCAGCGCAGGGTGGTATTGGCGCCTCCTTGGGCAATATGAGCGAAGACAACTGGTACTGGCACATGTATGACACAGTGAAGGGGTCAGACTGGCTGGGCGACCAAGATGCCATCGAGTTTATGTGCCGCGAGGCGCCTAACGCGGTCTACGAACTCGAGCACATGGGTATGCCGTTTGATCGCAACGCAGATGGCACAATTTACCAGCGTCCCTTTGGCGGCCATACCGCGAACTTTGGCGAAAAGCCCGTGCAACGCGCTTGCGCAGCGGCCGACCGTACTGGCCACGCTTTGTTGCACACGCTGTACCAGCGTAACGTGGCTTCACGCACGCAGTTTTTCGTTGAGTGGATGGCGCTTGATCTGATTCGCAATCAGGCCGGTGATGTGTTGGGCGTGACTGCGCTCGAAATGGAAACCGGCGAGATCTATATTTTTGAAGCCAAGACAACTGTGATCGCCACTGGCGGTGCCGGTCGTATCTGGGCAGCCTCGACGAACGCCTTTATCAACACGGGCGACGGTATGGGTATGGCTGCACGTGCCGGCATCCCGATGATGGATATGGAGTTCTGGCAGTTTCATCCAACTGGTGTGGCTGGCGCTGGCGTACTCATCACCGAGGGTGTGCGCGGCGAGGGCGGTATCTTGCTCAATAAAGATGGCGAACGCTTCATGGAGCGCTATGCTCCAACCTTAAAAGACTTGGCACCGCGTGACTTTATTTCGCGCTGTATGGATCAAGAAATTAAAGAAGGGCGTGGCTGTGGCCCGGATGGTGCCTACGTGCACCTGAAGCTTGACCACCTAGGTGCGGATGTCATCAGCAAACGCTTGCCCTCGATTCTTGAAATCGGTCACAAGTTTGCCAACGTTGATGCGACCAAAGAGCCAATTCCAGTTGTGCCAACCATTCACTATCAGATGGGCGGTATTCCTTGTAATTACAACGGGCAGGTCACGACTTGGGATGGCAAGCAAACTCATATCGTCAATGGACTCTATGCGATTGGTGAATGCTCTGCAACGTCGGTGCACGGCGCCAACCGCTTAGGCACTAATTCGTTGTTAGATTTGATCGTGTTTGGTCGGGCCGCAGGTAACCATATCGTTGCCGCTCACCCCGAGCGTCAGCATGCGCACCAGCCCTTGGCGCAAGAGTCGGTCGATTTTTCGCTTGACCGTGTCAATAAGCTCGAAAGCCGCACCAAAGGCGAAAAAACGCAAGTTGTGGGTAACGACATTCGTAACGCCATGCAACAGCATTGCGGGGTGTTCCGCACCCTCGCGTCGTTGAACGAAGGCGTGAAAAAAATCGATGCACTGGCCGAGAAAGTCGACAACATCGCGTTTGTCGACAAGTCAAAAGTGTTTAACACTGCGCGTATTGAAGCGCTTGAACTGAGCAACATGATTGAAGTTGCGCGCTCGACGATTCATTCTGCGGCTGCGCGTACTGAAAGTCGTGGCGCTCATGCGCTCGACGATCACCCAACACGCGACGACGATAACTGGATCAAGCACACCTTGTGGTATTCGGAAGGCAACCGCCTCGATTACAAACCTGTGCAAATGCAGCCACTCACCGTTGAAAGTTTCCCGCCCAAGTCGCGGACCTTCTAAGACAAGTTACCTGGATACCTATCATGAGCACAAAGCGCATCGTGAAATTTGAAATCTACCGTTACGATCCTGACAAGGACGAGCGCCCTTACATGCAAAAGCTTGAGGTCGAGCTGCAGCCAACCGACAAGATGTTGTTGGACGCCTTGATTCGCATCAAGATGGACGTTGACGACAGTTTGGCGTTGCGTCGTTCGTGCCGTGAGGGCGTGTGCGGCTCAGATGCGATGAACATCAATGGCAAAAACGGCCTGGCATGCACCACGAACATGCTTGAATTGACTGAGCCTGTTGTGCTGCGCCCCTTGCCTGGCCTGCCGGTGATTCGCGATCTGATCGTTGATATGACACACTTCTTTAATCAGTATCATTCGATTAAACCTTACCTGATCAACGACACACCACCGCCAGAGAAAGAGCGTCTGCAGACTCCCGAGGCACGCGACGAACTCAATGGTTTGTACGAGTGTATTTTGTGCGCCTGCTGTTCAACATCGTGCCCATCTTTCTGGTGGAACCCCGACAAGTTTGTGGGCCCCGCCGGTTTATTGCAGGCTTATCGTTTTATTGCGGATACGCGCGATCACGCGACTGCTGAGCGCCTCGATAACCTCGAAGACCCCTATCGTCTGTTTCGCTGCCACACCATCATGAACTGCGTCGATGTTTGCCCTAAAGGGTTGAATCCGACTCAGGCGATTGGCAAGATTAAAGAAATGCTTGTGCGTCGTACGGTGTAGACGGATGCTGCACAAATGAGCCAACTCTCAGACATGGACCGCACTAGGCTGCGTTGGCGTGCCCGGCGCGGTTTGCTCGAAAATGATCTGATGCTCACTAAGTATCTGGATACCTACGAGTCGGCCTTAACGGATGTGGACGTCTCAGCGCTCACCCAGTTGTTTGAACTAGGTGATAATGAGCTGTTAGACTTGCTTTTAGCTCGGATCGAGCCGGTGGGGGTGCTA
>Ga0114972_10000921_pt1 | contig 22157 bp, 18 predicted proteins | sample M_140807_EF_Meta_FD_87354 | JGI IMG/M metagenome (GOLD analysis project Ga0114972, IMG submission 87354) | Freshwater microbial communities from Lake Montjoie, Canada to study carbon cycling - M_140807_EF_MetaG | ecosystem: Environmental > Aquatic > Freshwater > Lake | place: Lake Montjoie...
GAAGGTAAAGAGTATGTGGTCCAAACCGGAGATGTACTTCTCTTTAGATTTAACGTGTAATGGATAAACGCCCTAAAATCAGCGGCTTTACGATCGTCCGTAATGCTTCAATTCTTGAGTACCCGTTTCGGGAATCTGTTTTGTCCGTATTACCACTTTGCGATGAGTTTATCATCAACTGTGGAGACTCAGATGATGATACGGCGGAAATCGTAAATCGGTTAGCCAAAGAGTTCCCAAATCAAATTAAGCCCATCTTCACAAAATGGTCTCGAGAGAATCAATCGGGTGGCTTTCAATTAAAAAAACAATCAGACCTGGCTCTTCAACAAGCTCAAGGGGATTGGTGTTTTTACATTCAAGCCGATGAAGTGGTTCATGAATTGGATCACGAAAATATATTAAATGCTATTAAGATTGCCTCGGAGAGACCCGATATCGACGGTATCTTGTTTGACTATCTTCACTTCTATGGAAACTTCGCTTATCAGATCAAAGGTCGCAATTGGTACCGAAGAGAAGTCAGGGCTTTCAAAAATCATCGAGGCATTGAAGCATTCAGAGATGCCCAAGGCTTTAGAAGAAATGGGGAACGATTAGCAGTCATTCCAAGTGGGGCTCGAGTTTTCCATTACGGCTACGTCCGAACGTCCGAGTCTCTAAAAAAGAAAGCGGAGCAAATGGCCCAATGGTGGGGAGAAAAAACTTCAAGCTCACCTGAGAGCTTTCTTTTAAAAAAGCACGTTGGACTTTCTACTTTCACTCACAGTCACCCCAAGTGGATGACCGAAAAAGTAGCTAAAAACTCCAAATACTGTGACCCTATGAAGGGAAAACGCTGTTGGGATAAAAACGAGATCAAAAACGCCATTACTCTGCTTTGGGAATCGATCGTGCCTTATCGAATCGGAGAGTTTAAAAACTACAAACTAGTCTAAAGGTACCTATTCTCCAGGTTGAGTTACCAACACCTGAAGTTCAAATTTTCCTTTTGATGTGTTTCCTGTCAATTTGTGAGTGGCGTAGAGGCGATTGAAGTTATTCACGGAGGCTTTACCAGTATAAATACTTGGAAGAGAAAGTGTAAAATTAAGCCCTTTCTGCTCCAACTCTTTCATTAAATGGACACCAATCTCGTTACTGAGTCCGTTAAGACAATCAAAAAGATCTACCGTTTTACCCTCGTTTTCTAGCGTATCTCTCTGAACAGAACTTTGAAGAAGGGCTTTCGCTAAACTCAGCTCATAGCTTAAAAAGAGAGTCATTTCGGGTTCATTTCCAACAGGTGAAGAGCAGGAGATAATTGAAGTGACTCCACCTTCAAAACCAATGAGGTCCGATTGGGTTGATAACGGATGGTAATTTAACGCTAGACCCAGATTATTAAATTCGACCTGACACTGTTTCTTTGCTTCATCCAAAATAGTACGAGTATTGGTAGAAAACTCCGAAGGCAGAGGAAGGCTACTTTGCATGTCTTGAGGTAAACGGAAATCTCCCACTAAGTAAAAAGTAAAACCTTCAAATTCGACCGAATAGCAGTAAGTAGGTTTTCCTAGAATCTTTAAGGGTTGTCCCCAACCATAGTAGGTCAAAGGCGACAGTGCTCTTACCGAGACACCATCTCCGGTAGCTCTGTCAGCAATATCTCGCCCCATGTTTCTTCCAAATTCCGTTAAAGCCTCAATGTGGTACTTTATCGAAACTCGGCTTTTTTTGCCGGTGACTCTAGGTAAAATGCACTTTTCAAAAGTTTCCTCTGGAACTAAAAGTCCAGCGTACCCAATTCTCTCACCATTAAATTGGACTAGCGTTCCATGAGGTTGGCTTAAAGCTTTTTGAAAATCCAACTCGGGTAGGACTTTTAATTTCTCTCTTTGCTCTTTAATTCCAAGAATGTTCTGCAAACTGCTTAAATGATACTTGCCTAAAAAGAAATGGCCCCTATCCTCATTTTGACTAGCTACCCAAATTGCCTGAAGAATTCTTGCTTCTAAACGCCTTACATGAAACATAGAATAGCTATGGTTTTCTTTGAAAGCCTCACAAAGAGACTTAATGCAAACTCCCGTTTCCACAATTAGATCCACTTGAACATTATCTAAAGCAGCTTTTTCTTCAGCTACCAGCTTCAACAAATCTTCGTAATGGTGACAGAGGCTCGCAACTCGGCTCCAATTTAAAAAACCCACTACCCCTTTTACGCTGTGAACTTGACGATAAGCTTCATAGGCAGCGGCTGGCTTTTTTTCTTTCGAGACAGCCTGTAAACTCAGATTTAACCGCTCTAGATATCCTGAGAGTTCGTCGAGAAGAAGTATTTTCTCCTCCTCTTCGGCCCCATAAGAAACAGAGCTAGATAAATGTTCAATTTTCTGAGCGGAGAAATCTTCATTCAGAGGGATCAGAAGCTCGATCGATGTTCCAAATGAAGTACTGGAAACCACTCTTGCCTCTCCCCCAATCGCTTCCAATCCTCTTTTCACACTATCAAGTCCTAAACCTCGACTAGAAAATGAGTCAGACGATTCCCGAGTTGAGAAACCGGAGTTAAACACTAGAGGAGCTAACTCCTCTGACAATAAATTTTGGGATTGTCGCTCGGATATCAAACCTTTGAGTTGCGCTTTTTCACGAATTTTTTCGTAATCAAAACCAACTCCGTCATCACTGACTATTAATCGCAATTCGTTTTCTGAAAATGCAGCACGAGTTTTTATGGTTCCCCGAGCGGGTTTGCCTTTTCTCTCTCGTTCAGAAGGGATTTCGATACCATGGTCCACTGCATTTCTAAAAAGATGCAGCATCGGTTCGTAAAGGTGATTTAAGAGGGATTTATCCAGGTAGAGCCAAGTTCCCTGAGACACAAAATGGATCTCTTTACCTTGGTCTTTAGCAATTTCATGAACCAACTTTTGCGCAGGTAGAAAAAGAGATTGTAGAGGTTCCGATTTCATCTGCCGAACCATTCTTTTGACTCTTTTAATTTCTGATCGCATTTTGGCTCGAGCTGTGGGACCGCTAAAAAGCTGTCTTTCCAACTGCTCAATGTTCTTCATTCGGGAATAAACCGCCTCTAATTGCGAAGCATACACGCGAATTTTTCGTGGCTCTAAAATCGCTTGCCGACTGGAAATCTCTTCTTGGAGCTCCGGCGAGGAGGCATTGAGATTAAAAAACACTTTAAAAGAGCCAAATCGGGTCTCAACTGGGCAAACGTAGCAGGAAGTATTTTCTACGGAAATCGTGTAATTTTCTTGAAGACCACTTCTCTTTTTTAAATCGCTTTGAAAGTCTTCGGAGGCAAATTGTTTTTCAATCGAGCTTGCCAGGGATTCAAAAAGAACAGAAAAGGCCGAGACTAACGTATCCGATTCAGAGTCTTCAGAAATATTGAGTTGATTTGCAAACAGCTTTAAAGCCGGAACATCAATACCGACTCCAATAAAACCATCCAACTCTCCAGATACTTTGGCATCTAACCAGTAGGCAAATTTTTCGTTACCCGTGAGTGGATTCATTTCACCAAAAATAACTTCCGACTTAATCAAAGGGCACAAAGCTTCGATCAAGACCCGGGTAAGTACGGTGTAAACGGGAAATTCTTTCGCCGACTCTAAAACTTTATAATCCAGTTTTAAAACAGAAGAGCTCATAGTTTAGCTAAATCAGTACGAATCAATTTAAATTGTTCAATCATTACAATCTCTAGGGACTTACTTGTCCCCTACTTCAGGTTATCGGAAGAGTTAAGCTCTCACTGAAGCCGTTTCATGCCACCTAAATTGCGAAAAACATGGAAAAAATGAAGATTATGTTGATTCGGCGCGAAACCATCCTTTATCTTATGGGGTGTTAAGCTGTTTTACTTTTTTAGAGAGGAATTTTATGCCCTTCGATCCCAACGCTGCAGCTCTTGAAGATTCTGGCATTTTTGGACTGGATTGCTCATTTGAAGAGGCCCAGTTGATTTTTCTTCCCGTTCCCTGGGAAGCCACCACTTCTTATGGAGGAGGCACTTCAAAAGGGCCCCAGGCCATTCTTGAAGCTAGCCGACAGGTAGATCTTTTTGAGGGTGAAGTTACCAACCCTTATGAAGCTGGATTTCACCTTCTCACCGAGTCTGAATCGGTCAGAAAATGGAATAAAAAAGCGAAAAAGCATGCGCAAAAGATAATTAAAAAGGGCGGAGAAATAGGAAAAAGTAAAGAGCTTAAAAAATCCCTCGAAGAGGTCAACGCCCTGGGGGAAAAGCTCAATAACTTTGTTTACGTTGAAACACAAAAACTACTCAAACAAAAAAAACGGGTGGGAATTATCGGAGGAGATCACTCAGTTCCCTTCGGAGCCCTTAAAGCCATAGCGGAAAAACACCCCTCTTTCGGCATTCTCCACTTCGATGCACACTCTGACACTCGAATCGCATTCGAAGGATTTAAATGGTCCCACGCTTCAATTATGTACAATGTTTTAGAGAACATTCCTCAGGTTAAAAATCTCGTTCAGGTGGGAATTAGGGACTTCTGCGAGCAGGAATTTGATTATTGTCACCAACAGAACTCGAGGGTTTCGGTTTTCTTTGATCAGAAACTAAGCCAAGAGAAATTTGAAGGCAAAAGCTGGAAAGATATCACCCAAAAAATCATAGCTTCCTTACCCCAAGAGGTCTGGATCTCGTTTGATATCGATGGTCTAGACCCCAGGTTCTGCCACCACACCGGAACGCCGGTTCCCGGCGGCTTAGACTTTAATGAAGCCATTTTTGTGATATCCTCTTTAGTGCGTTCGGGAAGAAAAATCATCGGTTTTGACCTCAACGAGGTCTCCCCTTCCCCTGATAAAGAAGATTCTTGGGATGCCAATGTCGGAGCCAGATTACTGTACAAGCTTTCCGCTTGGATGATGGCGAGCCAAGAACTGGTAAAATTTAAAAAATAGGAAAATTTATGGCTAAATATTTAAGTATCGACACCGAAGCTACAGGGTTAGAAGAACACTGCTTGCTCATCCAAGTGGCAGTAGTTCCCGTGGATGGCACCAAAAACCTAGTTGCCGACGAACTAGGAAAAGAGGTTCTTATTCAATGTCCAAGTTTTGAAACTTTGAAACCCACTTTAAGTGAGTGGGTGATTCAGCACAATGAAGGGCTCATCCGAAAAGCTCACTCCGATGGCATCACCCCGACAGCTTTCGGTCAGTGGATGTCGGAATACCTAACTTCCGAAAAAGTGAAGACCTTTTTTGGAGGAGAGCGTCCTCTTCTCTTAGGAAAGTCTCTAAGCGCCTTAGATATCCCCTTGTTAACCAAAAACTTAGGCAAAGCCTTTATGGACAAACACTTCCATCACCACACGCTAGATATCACTTGTGTAGGACGGTTTTTAGTCGATGCCGGAATTCTACCCCCAGGACATGGCTCCACCAGCCAACTTCTGAAGTTTTTTAATATTCGAGGGGAGTCGAACCACACCGCTTTGAGTGATGCCTTGGATATGGCCCAGATTTACTTAAAACTGGTCAAGTTTATGGCGGATAAGGGGTTAAAATCCCCATCTCCTGTCGCTTAAATCATCAAATCATTGAATTTTTACCGATATACCTTTAAGGTCTTTAGCGAATTTTGAAAATTTTTGGAGAGATAGCTCACATGTCACTACTCAAGAAAATCAATCTTTCTAGTTCCAATCAAGGCCCTGCCCAATTCGGACTTTCAAATGGCGATGAGCCCGGCCACTTAGGTGTTTGGGGAGTATGGAATACCTCTCAGCCCATAGAAGTTTTTAGAGTTGTAGTTAAAGCTTCCAGCCAAGATAGATCGATGTTAGTGCCTCAAGTGAGTTACACTTTTGCTCCGTCCAAATCGGAGTCGTTCGTTCAATCCATCGAAACTTCCCAAGAGCTAAAACAGTTTCTTGTCGGTTCTGACCGGGCCAAAACAGGGCAAATCAATTTTGAGTTCTGGCTAGACAATAACCGGACCGAAACCAAAACCTACTCCCTTGCCGAGGTCATAAAAAATTTAAGAGGTAAAGGCTCGAAAGCCCCAGTTAAAGCTAAAGTTTCCGAAGGATATTTATCTCAAGACACTAGCGCAATTGCTGCGATCCCCCACTCTGAACTTAAAGCTCACAGTGAAAAGGTAAAAGCCGAAATTGCAGAAAGATTGAGAAAAGCGGAAGAGGAAAGAATTCGACTCGAAGAGGAGAAGAAAGCAGCCCTAGCTAAAGCCCAAGCTGAAGCTGCAGCTAAAGCCGCGAAACCTGCTGCTGCTGCCGCTGCAGGCGCAGCTCCGGTAGATCGCTCAAAACCCACTCTTTCTCCGGCCAAAACAGCCATCTTCTTTGGTTCCTCCACTGGAAACACGGCCAATGTGGCCGAGTCTTTGAAAAAAGAACTAGGCTCCGTGGATTATTTAAAAAATATTACCGATATTCATCCCGTTGACCTGACTGTCGTGGAAAACATTATCATTGGCATTCCTACTTGGCATATTGGTGAGCTTCAAGACGATTGGGCAGCCATGTTACCTGAAGTGAAAGCTCTGAATTTTGCCGGTAAAAAAGTGGCTGTCTTCGGATTAGGTGATGGTAAAGGTTATGAAGAGACCTACGTCGATGGAATGGCCGAATTGCTCGAACCGTTCGAAAAAGGCGGAGCCAAACTTGTCGGTCAATGGCCCACCGTTGGCTATGAGTTTAAAAAATCTAAAGCTATCCGCGACGGAAAATTCTTAGGTCTAGTGATCGATGTGGAGAACCAAGACAATCTCACCGACAAACGGGTGAAATCTTGGGCTGCTCTTGTTCAAAAAGAGATGGGTTTATAGTCTTTTTAAAATAAACTCAGCTCCTTACCCATTGTCGCGACGAGTCAATAACATTTGCTAACAAAAACGTGACAAAAACCTAAAAACCAAGTGAAAATCTAATTCACTCGTGACATTAAGAGATTAGGTTACGAATTCTCAAGTCGGCAAGTCAGTTACAGTTCAATTGGTTGTTACTTTAAACATTGGGGGAAATGAATGAAGCATCTAGCTATCGGTCTACTGTTAACATCTATAAATTTGTTTGCGGCTAACATCGCTATTATTGATAGCGGCGTTGATTACAAACACAAAGACCTGAAAAATAACATCTGGCAAAATTCCAACTCCAAAACTGTGGATGCAGATGGAGCCACTTATACCGACGATACTCATGGTTGGAACTTTGCTGAAAACAACAACCAAATTATCGATTACAAATATCTAGGAACTTTCTCTTCCGATTGCACCAAGATCTTTGAAGTTCAAGCTAAAATTCTTGGTGGAACAGCAACTCAAGAGGAAAAAGATTGGTACAAATCCAAGAAAAACGATCCTGAATTCTTAAAAGAGCTTCAAAAATTTGGAAACTTTGTTCACGGAACTCACGTTTCTGGAATCTCTGCTAGCGAAGCCCAAAAGGCCTCTCTGATCGGCTTAAAATTGATTCCTACTGAAACTCCTGGCGGAGCTGAAATTGCTCGATTCGTCGAAGAACACAAATCTGAAGCCACAGAAAATCGTGATGAGAACCCCATGGTAAAAATGTTTTTATCTATGATTGCTCAACGCCAAGTTCAAATGCTAACTACCGTTGGAAAATATACTGCCGCTGTAAAATCGGAAGTAGCTAATGGTTCTTTCGGTGTCAGCATGACCGCTGTTAAACCTGTCGTAAAACAGCTGGTTAAACAAATTACCGGAACCGATCCTACAGAAGCTGAAACAGATGCCTATGCGACTTTCTTGGTTAACGAGATTGCCAATGGCTCTAAAGACTTCGTTGGAGCTTCTCAAAGCACTTTATTCGTCTTTGCTGCAGGTAATGATGGAACAAACAACGACACTATCCCTGCTTCACCAGCTAACGTAAAAACGGACAACACCATCACCGTAGCAGCTACGAACGGGATGGACTCTTTAGCTGTTTTCTCGAACTACGGAGAAAAAATGGTGGAAGTTGCAGCTCCTGGAGTTGCCATCATGTCGACAGTTCCTGGTGATGATCACTTAAGAATGAGCGGAACAAGTATGGCCGCTCCTTATGTGACCAACGTCGCAGGTCTTGTTAAAGATCAAAACCCCGGCCTAAATCCAGCCGGTATCAAAAAGATCTTAATGGGAACTGTGGATGCAAAAGACTTCTTGAAAGGTAAAGTCACCACTTCCGGTATCGTCAATAAAGCTCGTGCTATTAAAGCTGCTGAACTTTCAAACACGATGTCTGTCGAAGCTGCTATTCAGCAATCACGCAGAGCCGTGGCTGACGAATCGGCTGCAAGATGGGGTGGAAAAGCAGTGTCTGAGAAAGACCTGATCGTGCTACCTCTTCCCAGCACTTTCTAAGTTATAATCATTCTAAGACCCCCTCTAGTCCTTGTGGCTAGAGGGGGTTTTTTTTTGCCTACCTTAGGTTTATCCCTTCAACACAAGTCCCTTTTCAACCCCTAAAAACCAGCTAAGATGTGGAGAAGTTATTTTGGTTGAGGAAAAACAGATGAATAAATGGGTCAAAGACGCTGACGAAGCTATAAAAGATATATTCGATGGAGCCACTTTAGCTCTGGGAGGATTCGGTCTCTGCGGCATCCCTGAAAACTGCATCGCAGCCCTAGTTAAAAAAGGGGTAAAAAATCTGACCTGCATCTCTAACAATGCCGGAGTGGATGACTTTGGGATTGGACTATTGCTTCAGCAGCGCCAAGTCAAAAAAATGATTTCAAGTTATGTCGGTGAAAACAAACTTTTTGAACAACTTGTTTTGTCAGGAGAACTAGAGCTGGAGTTAACTCCCCAGGGAACTCTAGCTGAAAAGCTGAGAGCCGGCGGAGCTGGAATCCCTGCTTTTTTCACAGCCACAGGTTTTGGAACCCAAATCGCCGAGGGCAAAGAGGTTAGAGAGTTTAATGGAAGAAAGTATATTTTGGAGCGTGCTCTGTTTGCCGATTTTGCCATCGTAAAGGCCTGGAAAGGCGACACCATGGGAAACCTTGTTTTCAGAGGAACCGCTAGAAATTTCAATCCGAATGTAGCCACAGCAAGCTATAAAACTATCGCAGAAGTAGAACATTTAGTGCCTGCAGGAGAAATTGATCCCGATCAAGTTCACGTGCCTGGTATTTATGTGAAACGTATTTTCCAAGGAAAAAACTACGAGAAGCGAATCGAGAAGCGAACAACGCTAAAAGGATAAACTCATGGCACTCACCCGAGAACAGATTGCACAACGAATTGCTCAAGAACTAAAAGATGGATTCTACGTTAACTTAGGAATTGGAATTCCTACTCTAGTAGCCAACTACGTTCCTAAAGGTATCACCGTCGTTTTACAGAGTGAAAATGGTTTACTGGGTGTGGGGCCCTACCCCAAAGAAGGCCAAGTCGATCCAGATTACATCAATGCAGGTAAAGAGACAGTTACCACTCTTCCCGGCTCTGCCATTTTCTCAAGTGCGGAATCCTTCGCTATGATCCGAGGCGGACATGTCGATCTCACGGTCATGGGGGCTATGGAAGTGGACGAAACCGGAAGTATTGCTAACTGGATTATCCCAGGAAAGATGGTGAAGGGCATGGGCGGTGCCATGGATCTTGTTGCTTGCGGAAGCCGTTTAATCGTAGCGATGCAACACGTTTCAAAAAACGGAGAAAGCAAAGTACTTCCCAAATGCCAACTTCCTCTAACAGGTGTGGGTGTCGTAAGTAAAATTGTAACCGAACTTGCTGTGATCGATGTCACTAAAGAAGGATTAGTTTTAAAAGAAAGAGCTCCTGGAGTTTCTGTCGATGAAATCAAAAAAGCAACTGCAGCAAAGTTGAAAGTCGCTAGCGAAGTTCCAGAGATTAAAATATAAAAAAATTAAGATCTCGGACTGTTTTCTGAAGAAACAAGCTTTAAATTGGGGGCTATTTCCATTCGATAGATCTCATTAGCTAATATTTCATTACCTTTAGCATTGTAATGTTGCCCGTCGATATAAATAGTTTCTACTTCGTTTTCAAAAGCGTTTTTCAGAGAAAAAATTCGGATTTGCTTTGAGCTCAAAGCTTTTTCTTCACCGGCTAAATAGGCCTTACGAAAAACTTCAGCGAACTCAGGAAGTTTCATATTGGTTTCGTTATTTCTCATTTCAGATTCCGTTAATTTTTTTCCAGTCACAATCACAGGCTGAAAAAAAGTTGTGAATCGAACTCCTCTAGCTTCAGCGATAGCCTGAATTCTTTCTTTTAAATTCACATACTGCTCCCAAAGTTCAGGATGGTAAACTCCCTGGGACACAGCTTCTCTGGATTTAAGCTTTGCAGAAAAATAGGTGAAGGTTTGGCTCACACTGAGAATCTCAGACACAAAAGAGCGCTGGGAACTATCTGAGTGGAGTCGGCTAAAAGCTACTTTTGTAGGTGGATCCAAAAAGCCGTGACTAATGGGTTCCCAGGTAGGGGCAATCCCTTGAGCGGTATCGTTTAGAGCATCAACAGAAATGATCCAATCCGGATTCATCTCCATCACTTTGAAAAAGACTAAAGCAGCTTCATGCCAGGAGGCATACCAAGGCACTCCTGCGTTGATAACTCTCACCTTTTTGCCTGAAGTTGTTTTGATTTTAGTTCTTAAAATTGCGGGAAGACTGTCAGACTCATTTACCCCCCAGCCAAAAACAGTAGAACCTCCAACAATGACAATTCGAAATTCATCAACCGGCTTTTGAAAAGTAAATTCAGCGTCGCGAAACCCTAAAAGATTGGTTTTGACATTCCATCCTCCCATATCTTGAGAGAGCCCTTTTTTTAGGCCGAATCCCAACATCGGTTCTTGATGGCTGAGAATCTTTTCTCCAAAAACACCGCTAGGCCGCTTAAGCTCAATGTATCTGATCACAAGCCGACCGGCCCCCTCGACAAGCCCCAAACAAACTAGGGTCATGACCAAAATAATTAGCCCAGATTTGAGTCTCGTTAATAAAATAGAATAGCTCCTGTATTGGGTGTAGGAGGTCTAATTATAATGTTTTTCCCAATCAAATTGAAGATACCAACTCAAAACAAACTATCTCTTCACGCTTGGGGCTCTATCACAACTTTAGCAGCAATAGAATTTGCGATGAAGCAGTGCTTGTGAGCTTTAGCATGTAATTCATTGATCTTTTCTACCGATACGGGTTCAGCAGTATCAAAAACGACTTTGGGATGTAGCGTAATTTTGGTGACACACATTTTTCCCTCCCCGTTTTTATCTAAGGTTGCAACTGCTTGATCGGTATAGCTCTTAACATTAATTCGACTTTTCGATGCGACGGCCAGAAAGGTCAACATATGGCAGCTGGCCAACGCAGAGGCCAAAAGTTCCTCTGGGTTTACAAGATTTGCCTTGCCTTGAAACTCTGGAGCAGAGGATGCCTGACATTGAATCCCTCCGGCAAAATCGATTCTATGAGTGCGGTCGAAAGTATCGTAGTTAAAATCTGGGGTCTCTCGTTTCCAATTCACTGTAGCTTTGTAGTCTGACATAGTTTCCTCTTTTTTGGGTTTAAGATTTTTGGGGTTGATTGTCTTCTATTAGCATTTTCACACTAGACTGAATCGTCAAACAAATACTTTTCAAAGGCAAATGGCTTAAATTTCTGGGTGAAAAAGGGTTTTGAAGTTCAGCTCCAAGCTCATCCAAATAAAATAAAGGATAAGCAACTAAAGCTACAACAACAGGAGTTAGCCACACAACTCTATCTACCAAGCCTAACGGAAGTAACAGCAGAAAGAGTAAAATAAATCTTCTAACAATAATTGCTATTGCAAAAGGGATCGGTGTATTTCTGATTCTCTCACAAGCACCAATAGCATCTATAAGAAGAGCTCGTTCCCTTTCCGCTCTTTGAAAAGCGAAATCATCCAATCCATTTTTTCTGAGCTCGGCAATAATCTGAGCGATCTTAGCCCCCACATAAGTGGGCATGTGCTGACTCTCCCTAATTTTATCCGTTGTCTCAACTCCTAAAAGTTCGTTGACCTCGAAAAGCTCTCTTTCATTTCTCAAGGATTCTCTCATCACATGAGGCCATGCAGCGACCCACTTAAGAAAGGTATTCGACAGCCCTGTACCCTCAAAACTGTATTTACAACCTATGATTGCTAAATTTCGACTTTGGTTGACGATACTCCCCCAAATTTTTCTAGCTTCCCACCATCTATCCAATCCAGAGTTGATCCGCAGAAGCAAAAACAAGCTTAGTACTGCTCCCGAATATTCAAAAGGGGTAATTGGCACCGCAACTCGAGGATAGTGGTGAAACAGGAAAGAACAAAGTAACGAAAACAAAGTCACTGAAAAAACTCGTTTAGTGACTGCAGGGGATGCTGACCCTTCAATGGCCAAAGCTGTTTTTAAAAAGCTTTTAAACTCGCCTCGATTGGTTAAATCGGGTCGACTTTCAGAGCTAATCCCAACCAATTCCTTAGATTTAACAGGTTTCAATTCTTATTCCTCGCTTTGATGGAAATCATGACAGTCACAAGGCAAAACGGCTACTCTTTTTCTCACCTTTTAGAGCAAAAAACAGGGCCAAACTTACTCTTGCCAGGTCGAGCTTTTTGGGTGGATAGTCGGTAAAGCTAACCCTCAAAGAAAGAGTTATATGATTCAAAGGTTTTATGCCCTGAGCTTGCTAATTTGTTTTTCATTACTGTCCACAAAAGTAGCTTTTTCTTCAGAGACGGTGACCCTTTTAGACCGTGGAGAACCTTACCCTTCTATGGTTGCCGCGAGCGGTGTGTTTTGGATTGGGCAGTCCAGAAGACAATTTAATGCCGATTACCATCTTGAAGTTTATTCGATTGAGGGAACACTCATAGACCGTGTTCAACTGACCCATAGCTTAAGCTCTATAAAAAAAGCTAGCAACGAAACTGTTGTCATCACAGGAATCAACCCTGTTACCCATTTAACCGAATATACTTTTGCCAAACTCGAAAATAAAAAAATAAAATTTAGCACAAGAGAGATTTCAGAAGATGGCTTCATCAATTTTTGGATTGGCAATTTAGGCAATAGCCATTTCTTTGCAGACATGGGAGGTAATCCTAACGACACCAACCAAAACTTTGAATTGCCCGCGCAAACCCTTTTCTACTCGACCGGCTCCTCTCCTCGCTACTTATCCGCGCGAGTTCGAATGCCCACCGCGGGCACTATCTTGAACAATAAATTGATCCTAATTTCTAGGGAAGGCTTTCAATCTAATGCGGGAAGCCTTGTTGAAGTGGATCCGCTCTCTTCATCGGTAAGAATTTTATCAACTACAAAAAATGCGCATTACACTGGTTTAGAAATTTTACCGGGAACCAAAGATCTTATAACCAGCGCCGTGGCACTCAATAAACTTCTTGTTATCGATTCCACATCCGGGATTATAAAACGACAATTTTCCACTTCAGGTTATACGAGCTCATTTGCTATCATCGGCCACTGTGCCATTGCCGGAAATGATGAGACTAATAATATCGAAGTGTTTGATCTAAAATTCCCGGAGGACAAAGTTGCGTTCTCTGAGCCGGTTAACATGCCCATCGAAGAGTTTTCAGGAATCAAGCAGATAGCGGTGGATGAAGACACGGGAACGGTCTTTGCCCGCTCAACTATTCCCTGCAATCCTTTAATTGAAGTCTGCGATAAAGAGGATAACCGAGTAGTGACTTTTGGCCCCTCGGTAGCCCATAAAATCCGACAGCTTTGCAAATAAAATTACACTTTTATTACAACAACTTAACTACAAAAAAACCGGCTTACCACTCATTCACATTGACTCAGCAAGTCAAAATTGTTACCCATAGAATCCTTATTGGAAACAGGGGTGATCGTTGCGTTTTTTTAGTATTCTTTGGGGCCTCCTTTATTTTTCAGGTTTAGTCATAAATACGACCGCCTTAAGGGCCCAGACCCCAGAGGTTACAGCAGAACAATCAAATTGTGGTTCACTTGTTTTATCGGACCTCTTTCGCCAAACAGAGCCGGATTCTGGCGCTATGACCGTTTTAGCCGACTGTTTACTTAAACAAGCCGCCCAAGAAGATAAAAACACTTTATCGCTTCGCAATTCTCTAAATTCTCTGACCACTCAATTTTCTGTCTCAAAGGAACAAGTACAAAATATATCGCGTTTATTGACGGCTGGCTCAAATCCTCAGAGTAGAGCTATCGGCTTTTTTGCGGCAAATTCACTGCTTCAAGTGGCTCAATCTTCTAAACTACTTGAAACTCCCATGGGGAGAACGCGCTCTGCAGATACATTCACGGCAATTAATGAATTCGTGAATAGGTATGGAACATCCGCAGCCTTATCTCAAATTGCGGCAGAGACTCAAAAACTTTCATCCCAAATTAATGACTTAGCTTTTGCTGCTGCTCTGGCGGCCAGACGAGACATGGTAGCAAGTGTCACTTTAAGAGCTAAAACCTACTTTCTTCACATCAAATCCTCAAAAGTTAATTTAGAAAATGGCGTTTCTAAAGATGCTATTGAGTCGTCTATCCATTCGCTAAATCAGTTGTTTACGGAAATAAACACTAAAACAAATGAAGCGCTTGAAACCGGAGCCTTTAAAAATATTTCTATCTCCGAATCCGAATGGCTTGAGAACTTTGACGGCAGATTACTCGCAGTAGTTCGGCATATCACTCCTGGCACCGATAATTTAGAAAGTGCAGTCAACTTATGGCACGCAACTCTCAAAAGTTCTCACCCTGAAGCACAAGCTGAAAATGCAGGGGTAAATACAGATGAGATTCTTTTAGATCTTGCCCCAGATCAAATGAGGTCCGAGCTTTACGAAACTGTTCAAGCCTTACGAAAAGTGATCCCACAAATCCGAAAAGAGATCACAAGCTCGAGTGGTGTTGTTGATCGCTCTATGTTCGGCTTAACTTCTCAATCATTAGCCGCAATCGATTACTTGGATAAAACGCTAGATGGCACTGGGATCTACGTTAGAAGAATTACTGAGCCAGAGGAACTAGAGAAAGCGTGGCACGCTAGACAGCTAATAAAAACTGTAGCCACTTGGACACTCGAAGCCAGTCTTTCCAAATCTCGCACAGCTGAGGGCCTAGCTTCAGTTTTAGGAACAGCTCTAAACAACCTAAAATCAAAAGATAAAACTTTTCTCTCGCCCGATGAATTACACAGAATTCATCAACTCATCGAAGATCAGAACTCAGAAAATTGGGTTAGAGCTTTTATTAATCGAGAGATGGCTGTTGTTTACGCTCATTCAGCCCTGCTCCTCGGAGAAGCTATTTCTGTTCCCTTCACGTGGGGAGGATCGGCCGCGGCCATGCCGGCAACCCTACATGCAGTGGTGGTGGGTTTACAGATAGCTGGAAAAACAACTCTCATTGTGACTTCGACTCTCAATATTTCTGACCGTTATGTTCAACAAGGGGTTAAAGGATTAATAAATCCTTCATCAGCTCTGGATGCTTTAACGATTGTCATGATGTTGCCCAGACCCATCCCAGGAGCTGTAGACGCTCAGACTTGGTTAGGCCGGGCTCTGCAAGGAGGACGCAACCAAGTTGCGGCTTGGATGCACGAGGCCTCCCGTTTTGCTATTGCAGGACATGCCGCTTTTGGGGCTTATCAACTGGCCTTCGCGGACCACATTGCAGCCACACTTAGACTCCAGGGATATCAGACAACTACTGAAGAGGTCCGTCGACAAGCTTTAGGCCATTTTGCCGAAGCTTTTCTCTTGGGCATCGTAGAATGGAATGAATACCAACATGGGCAAGCTTTAGGCGGCAAGTACCACACTGAGACTATGGCCTCGACCAACCCAGTCACTATTGTACTTAATCGACTGAGAAACATGGTATTCCCACATCAAGCAGCTATCGAAACATTTAATTCTTTAGCTCCTATCGTAGGAACTCCCTTAGCTGGAGCCGCGAGTGTAGTTCCTGCCGCCGGATATCTGGCCTATGATTACCTCATCGGAAGCGAAGCTTTAATGTACTTCTATGCAGGGTCCGACTTTGGGTACTTCTCTCACATCCGTAAAAACGAAGAATATCCTGAGTTAAAAAATAACGAGAGTGCCGTCACTTTTATCGGATTTGATGAAGCAGATATGTTGCATGCAGGAGCTCACTCGATAGATTCTCACAAATTAGAATTGGAAAAATATGGCTCCCGATATTTTGTTTATGACTACAAATCTAGAGAAGATTTTCTTAGTAAACTCACTGAACACGCTCACACTCATGGGCCCATTAAATATCTAAGAATCATGACTCACGGTTTACCCGGAAAACTTTACACGGGCGATGTTTCTGCAGCTGCAGTCGATGAAACTGGCGATAGATCGGAAATGGCTCAAAGAGATGGGTGGATCGATGCCAATTGGCTAAGACAAAATTCAGATAAAATTCGAAAAATCGCGAAAACAAGCATAGCGCCTGAAGCTCGTGTGGTTCTTTTTGCCTGCTTAGTCGGAGCCAATCTAGATACAGCAGCCCCGGGTTTAGCTCAAAATTCAGGGGATGATTTTTTAAAGGCCTGGGGCGAGACCTTTTTATCTCAAGGGGGGCTTATCGACTCCTCCATTCGATTTCTCATGGGGCTCGACACCATTTATGGTGGACTTATGAACTGGTCGGCTAGAGACGAAATGATTCAATCGAATAGAGCGGTGAAACACAACCCGATTCTACCTATTTCCCTCTATCAATTAGGACAACAAGGATTTTTAGAAACCAACGAAAACCTAAAAGACTCGATGGCGCAGGCGCTTCTCTCGGCTGCCGCCGGCGAAGGGGCCGTGGTGGCCTCAGAAGAAAGCCACAATAATGATTGGGCTCAAAGCTCCGAAATGCTCCAATTTGCCGTCGCTAGAATGTGGCGAATGTTAACTCAGCTGCACAAACTCGGAATTCATTACGGTATCAATCTCGAAGGCCCTTGGTGGTCAACTCCCCGTTACAAGCACGCTCGAGTGATTCCTCTCAATGACGAAGGAACGGAAGTTAAAGTCGAAATTACAACTTTCTAACAGGCTTTTCTCCACTCGCCAGTGGAGGTAATAATTTTTTTCACAAACTCTTTAGGGCTCTTTACAAACAATCTAGCTGCATTTTTTCTAGCCTCTTTGCGTAACTTATCCCTGATTTCTGCAGAACGATCTAGAAAATTTCGGCCGCTTTGAACGCTTTCCAATTGGTTTTTTAGCTCCTTGGTTTTCTCTTCAACCAGAATCAAGTCTTGATGGGTCCCTAGGATTTCAGAAAGCGAATGAAGACCTTGATGCCATGTTTTAAATTCAGAAGACAGAAATTCCGAGAAAAACTCGATTTCGACCACAAGGAAATTGCAGTATTTCCTCCACTTGATCCAATCCTCTTTCTTATTGCTATCATCACATAATTGAAAGTACTCGAAACAATCTCGATAGGCACTCTTTAACCCCTGCTCGATAGAATCCCAGATGGTATCTTTAATTTTCAATTCCGGAATTCTTTCAATCGCAGCTTGCAAGTCAGCAATTGCTGTACGCAGATCTTTTTCGTTCTCAAAGACCTTCTCTATTGTTTTTTCCCCGTAAGTTAACAAAGCCGACTTCACATCTTTAAATTCCTTAGCATCAAAATCGTCTTTAGTTAATTTTCGTACTTTCTCTAAAGCCTCTCCAATTACAATAGCATCTCTAACATCGCGAAAAACGCGAGAGAGATCTTTGAGATTTTTTTCTTCTTCCAGAAACTTTTCGTTATCTATTGAGTCTCTGACTAAGTGAAGCATACCCCGCACTTTCTTCAAAGCTTTACGAGCCTTTTTGAACTGCTCCTGATCTAAACCTCGACTGATAGAAAGAATGCTTAAAGCCTCTTTTAATCCTGTAATTATTATTTTTCGAACAGCTGCTAACAGATCAGACTGCAGCGGAATCAAATAAGACATTATGAACTCCTGATATGTTGGGCTTTGGGAAAAACTACAGTTTACATAAAACAGGATCTGCAGGCTAGCGTGGCCGCATTAGACACTGCGAGTATTTGAGTGCTAACTATTAAAAAATAATGGGTAAAACCTTGATGCTCTTTTAAAACCTGATACTCTTTTTCGTATGTTCAAAGACTCAAAACCCGTCATCGGAATGTTGCACTGCCCACCTCTTCCCGGAAGTCCTTCTTATTCTGGAAAGTTAAAAGAATTACAAGAATTCGTCTACAAAGACGCTGAAAGTTTAGTGGAGGGAGGAGTGAGTGCTCTCATGCTTGAAAACTACGGAGATCTTCCTTTCACTCCCGACTCAGTGAGTGAAGCGACAGTCGCTAGTCTTGCAACTCTAGCCAAAGAAGTTAAAAACCGTTTTAAGCTTCCCTTAGGTATCAATGTTTTACGAAACGATGGACTGAGTGCAATGGCTATTGCCCATGCGGCGGGCGCTCAATTTATACGAGTCAATATTCTCACCGGAGCGAGACTTACCGATCAAGGGATCATTAGCGGAAAGGCCCATGAGATTTTACGATTCCGAAAAAAAATTGGTGCCACTGCAGTGAAAATTTTTGCTGATATCGCAGTGAAATACTCTTCCCCATTAACTGCGCGAACTCTTAAAAATGAAGTTGAAGAAACCCTTCACCGCTCAGGCGCGGATGGCTTGATAGTCTCTGGTGAAGGAACCGGAAAACCGGTCGACATCGAAAGGCTCAAAGAGGTTAAAAAGATCGCACAGAAAACCGAAGTTTGGATTGGTAGCGGAACCACGTTAGAAAACATTTTAGAACTCACGCCCTACGCTGACGGTTTTATTGTAGGCTCCTCTTTTAAGAGTTCTCTTGAAGCTCCTATCAACTCCAACCGAGTTCGTGCTCTAGTTAAAAAAGTGAATTCAGGAGCAAAACAATGAACCCCCTTTCGTCATCAAAACTTCTTATCGGAATGGTCCATGTAGGTGCTTTGCCGGGAACTCCTCGCTTTGAGAACAATATTGAAGAGGTCATTGAAAAAGCCGTAATGGAAGGTCAGGCACTCCAGAAATCAGGGTTTGGAGCAATCATTCTTGAGAATATGCACGACGTCCCCTATTTGAGAACTCATGTGGGACCTGAAATTACAGCGGCTATGGCAGTCGTTTCTACAGAGGTACGAAAAGCAGTTTCTATCCCTATGGGCATTCAGATTTTAGCCGGAGCCAATGTTGCTGCTTTAAGCGTCGCTCAAGCTGTGGGGGCAGATTTTATCCGGGTAGAGGGCTTTGTTTTTTCTCATATTGCGGATGAAGGACTTATTGAGGCTTGTGCTGGACCTTTGCTTCGTCTGCGTCGAGAGCTTGGAGCTGAGAACATTAAGATCTTTGCAGATATAAAAAAGAAACATTCAAGTCACGCTATTACTTCTGATGTCAGCATTGCAGAGACGGCCCATGCCGCAGAATTCTTTGGAGCAGACGGGGTCATTGTCACTGGCACAGCCACAGGAACAACGGCTTCCGCCCAGGAGCTTAGAGAGGTCAAACAATCGGTAAGAATTCCTGTTTGGATTGGGTCGGGAATCACACCTAACAATCTTTCTCAGTACCAAGAAGCCGATGGATGGATTGTAGGCTCTTCTTTGAAAAAAGACGGGCTTTGGAACAACCCATTAGATTCTAGTCGATTGAAAGAAATGGTAGAAGCAGCGGCTAAGTGAGACCGATTAGGTCAGAATTGTTTTTAAACAAATAAAACTTCGATTTCTCTTCACTTAAAAATATTTTCACACAGCTTATCAACTTCGACTTTGTCGTACAGCGTTTCACCATCGGTTAAAGTCAAAGTGGTTTCAATTTCGCAGGTCTCAGAGCCTTCACTGGAATCTCGCCCTACTCTAATGTACTCAACTGTCGCATGCGATATTCGTGTGCCTGGTCTTTCGGCTAAAATAATTAATAATTCGTGAGTTAGTTCGGGGTGATAACGAAGAAACTTTCTAATCTCTCTTGGCTCAGTCAAAACTCGCTGACTTCTTGCGAGACTTACACTCAGACCTAGCGTCAAACCACCAACCAAAACCAGCATTAACTTATTCACAGTTATTTACCTCACTTAATGCCGAGGCTTTTAACTGAAACTTAAGCTGGAATCAAGGTGCAAAAATTGTCACTTCGGAAAATGGGATTAATACCGCTGTCGATTCGACTGTTCGATGTCCCAGTGGGGATTTCCTACTTCACACATCTGGCTGGAGTCGTAATCGTGCAACGACAGACCTCGCCGTGGGGAGACTTGCCTGCGTTTTGTCGGCAGCTATTTAGAGCCATATTTTCGGCGTCCCATGGATTTGGTCCTGAGCCTGGAAAATGCCCGCAAGAGCCATTGTGGATGGGACCCTTTCCTTCAGCCTCTGCTCGCCAAAACTGACACGCAGGCTTGCTCTGGGGTTGGGGCTTTGCGACCGGAGTTTCAGTTTTGGGTGAATTTTTTAAGTCATAAAAGGACTTTACTTTTAAGCGGCTCACATCCCAGGTCGGCTGATTCGACTGATCATAAGTGCCACCACAGGCCTCAACAAAATCTTCAGGGTAAAGTTCTTTGTTAGCTCGGCATTGTTTAACAATGCAATCGGGATCTGCCCCTAAACAAGCCGCCCATAACTGCTCATCAAACCAGTTCATACTCATTTCATTTCGAAGAATAAAGAAACAATTCTCAACGAGTTTTCTATTCGCAGTGTCTTTCTCTGTTTGAACTACAACGCTAAACTCTTCTGCCCAAAGATCTCCTTCAGGGCTCAGTTCCCCTCGAATCACGCAACGGCTTCCTGCTTTACATTCCTTAATCGCTTCTAGACAAGAGCTGTCGGTGTAAGTCCTAATTCGATACGACTTTTCCTTAGTTTTAAGGACGGGGCATAATCTGTTTTCTTTTTCCACCAAGCGCATTTCTCGGTCAAAAATCCCTTCAAAGGAAGAGCTCACTGGTCTTGTTAAATCAGCCTCTTCACGGTGAGAGTTTTTTGGGTTTTCTGAAAAACCGCGTATACAGACAGTCACAATGAGAGAAAAAACCAAAAAACCGTAGAGTTGTTTCAACATAAAAAACCTCGCCTTCTCAAACTCAATTCAAAATTTATTCCAGCGAAGGAGAGCTGATGTTCAGAGGGTAGATTTTGGCTGCCGATTTGCACAATTTAGTGAACAAGAGAAATCTGGTTAAAAACGGCCTTAATAAACGGAAAAATACAATTGCCTGGTATTTACAAGACATTCTTACTGCTCATTATTTTAAGTCTGATCCCACACTGCTTGTATGCGGATCAGAGAATTACTGAAGACGGCCATCAATCGTCAGTCAGTCGCCCTATTCTACGACACCCTTTGGAAAGTGCTGCCTCTGAAATCTCCATTAAAAAGCGACGTCTCCTACTTCAAGCGTTGCGGGAGGTAAAGCTAACACCAGAGGATTTTATTGAAAAATTTCTCGATTTCTCCCAATTATCAGCTAAGGAAAAAAACTCAGAAGACCAAGCCGATTTTCTGTTAGAAGCTTTTCTTGAAGCCCAGAGAAGAGAGATTCTGACACCAGAGCTGCTTCGAAGGTTTGGCTATCTTTTTTCTGGGGATAGTTTCGAATCTGAAAGCCCAGGATTTGCACGATTGGATCGTGGCCATTTTGAAAAGGTTCGTGATGCTTTGCCAGAGGCCCAAAAACACGATTTAGATTCGGGGATGCGAGAAAGATTTCGTGAAGTTTTGCCCCATCCCGTAGCCCAAACACCACGAGAAGCCATTCTTAAAATGATGAATGGAAAAAACATATGGGCCGATCAGAAGTTCTCTGAGTCGGCAGACTTTCTGATAGGTAAACCCTTCATTGGGTCTTGGGATTTCGCTGTGAAACATTTGGGTTTCCTATTTCTGTTGAAGGCTAGAGAGGTTTCCCCTGAAGCAAAACGAATTTCTGATGAGACGGTAAAACGCTGGCTTGAACAATTGGATAAAGCGGGAAACCAAGTAAAAGATTCACTCCATACAAGCTTAAGTCGGGTCGACAATCCCGAGCTGCTGAAACAACTGGAAAATAGTGCTCGCTCACCCTCTAACCGCCATAAGAAGGGAGTTATTAACAGCCCAAGTATTATTTATGGCCAGCAATATCGAA
>Ga0114972_10000922_pt1 | contig 22153 bp, 18 predicted proteins | sample M_140807_EF_Meta_FD_87354 | JGI IMG/M metagenome (GOLD analysis project Ga0114972, IMG submission 87354) | Freshwater microbial communities from Lake Montjoie, Canada to study carbon cycling - M_140807_EF_MetaG | ecosystem: Environmental > Aquatic > Freshwater > Lake | place: Lake Montjoie...
CGCTTAATAGCTCCGATAAGCCGCGCAATAGATCCGCGGGGAGAGCCTCGCTGACCGATACCGAGGAGCGCATCAATCACAATTGTAGCACCCTTAAATTCAGCGTCGATCGCCCGATCTTCCGACAAGCTAAAGGAATCTTCGGCGGCATTTTGCGATTGTCCAACCCGATAAAACTCGCCACCAATCGCTCTCCAAGCCTCCGCTGCCTCTTCCCATTCAGCGGTTTTTGTTGAACCCTCCGCGACGATAACCCGAACCTCAACGCCAGCCTCGCGAAGAGCCCGCGCAACGACCAAACCATCCCCTCCATTATTTCCTGGACCTACAAGAACAAGAACAAGATCATTGGCGGTTACCTCTTCCGCGATGACCCGCGCCACCGCCTCACCCGCACGTCGCATCAGCTCAAAACTCGGCGAGCTTCCCTCTCGGCATTCGCCCCGCCGTTCAATATTTTCAATCGTCGCCGCATCCGCCGAGCGCATCTCTTCAACGCTCCAAACCACCTGCTCTTCGATATGCATACCTGTCGACACTGATTCCACGATCATAATCCCCATCTTCTCAATATCCTCTCTTGAACTTTTTTGAGTTCCGAGAGGCTCGTAAAAAGGTGCCTGGCACCATTACGGAGGGCACCACCACAAAAAGGTGCCTGGCACCATCAGCATACTGCATCGAAATCGCTGCAACACTGGAAACTATTTTTCCCATGGAACGATAAGAAATTAGTTTTTGCGCAACAGGAACAGGAACGAGCCCTTGAGAGCGTCCCCCTCCTGCTGCTCCTTGTCCCATAACCAAAAAATAATACCAGAGGAGTCACTTAACCATGACCAACAACCGTTCCCAATCCGGCTTTACCCTCCTTGAGCTTCTCATCGCCATAGTCATCGTCGGCATCCTAACAGCCACCGCCCTCCCCGAATATCGCCAGTTCCGCAAACAAGCATACGACAACCGCGCCCTAACTGATTTACGTACGGTAGCACTTGGCGAAGAGGCGTATTTTGTAGAAAATGAGGAATATCTGGCATGTAGCGGCGAATCTTGTACAACTTTGCCCGGAGTAAGCCGCATATCACAGGGAACTTCCGTAAGTGTTTCTGTTACGGAAGATAACTTTACCGGTGAGGCATCTCATCAACATGGAACAGGGAGGGTATTTCGATGGGACAGCTTGCGAGGGGGGTTGGAGTAGAACCCTGGAATACGAGTAATAGCCTATCGTGTCCAAGCAGGTAGAAAAAAATCGAAAAACCTCGCTAATTCCCGAGACCCTAAATGCCCCTTAACTCCCTAATCATCCTTAACATAGACGGACTCAGGGCGGATACATTTCAGTGCTGCCTTGAATCCCGATCTACCCCGAACCTCTGCGCTCTTTTTTCTAATCAGTCTCTACTCCCGGAACTCATCTCGGCTGCGCCATCAACTACCTTTACCTGTCAGGGTTCGATCATTGCGGGGGTGCAGCCTGATGAGCACAGGATCGTTGGTAATCAGTATTTTGATCGGTTTGGGCGGGCACATCGAGGGGTGGCGCGACACTATGGTCTCGATGTCGGCGATACACTTTCTTACGATGATGCAGTTGCAGTTTTTTTGGGGAAAGAGGGGCTTGCAGATCGGCTGATGCCGACACATCTGCCAACCATATTTGAATCAGTCGCTGCATTGGGGTGGCGCAGCGTGGCGATTCATCTGATGTACGGACGAGGGGCAACGGTTTGGCTTAAACCAACACTGCTTGAGCTCGCTCGATTTAAAATCGGAGGCTCACGTATTGGCCTTACACCTGCCGCGTTTGATAGTCAGGTCGTTATGCGGCTCCAGTCTGCGCTCCGACAGATACATCGACCTGAGCTCATCTACCTCTACTTTATGGGTCTTGATATGACCTCGCATCAGCGAGGACCCGAGGCGCAAAAAGAGTATCTTGAAAAGGTAATTGATCCTGCGGTTGGCCACATTCGCGAGCTGCTTGCGCACCACGGATACGGCTCGAATACAGGCTTCATGATCGTCTCCGATCATGGGCAGATCGCCGTTCCCAACGACGAATCTCATGCTTTACGTCTCGGAAGTCCCCTTTCAAAACCGCACAAAAAATGGTTCGAAACGATTTCAGCGCTCGGGCGACCGCTCCATCGATGGGGCTCACCTGAAGAACGCACCGATATGGTATGCGCCCCTAATGGCGGACTCTGTCACTTATACCTGCGGCAGATCACCAAACCGTGGGATTGCGCCCCGCTATTTCTCGATGAGGTTATGGCGACGGCTCGAAAGCTTGGGGGTTGCGGCGATCCGACACAAGCGCCACCGATAGATCCAGAAACAATCGCCGCAATTTTGGTCCGCGATACTGAACACCAAGGTCACCGCGCCCCCTTCCATGCTCTTGGACCCGAGGGACAGCTTATCCCACTTGAGACTTTTTTTGAGGACCCCCGCTTTTCGAATTTTATCGCGCCCTCTGAGCGATTAAAGCGGCTCGCCACCCCTGAGAGTGGCGACATTATTGTCATCGCCAATATTGAAGCAGGCTACTATTTCGGCAACCCTCTTAGCGGTATGCATGGAGGACTTCTGCGAGAGGAATCACGGTGTGCATTTGCGATCTCTGCCCCGTTTCTTTCACCCGCCGAGTGGCTATCGTGCGAACGAGATCTCAGCGCAGAGCTACTATCAAAACGGCTAGCCGAGGGTCGCAACTGGCAATCTTTGAGTGATATTGCTGGACTCGTACGGACAATTGCTGCGAGTGATAAAACGCATACTGTCCGATAACTGCCCTAAAAAATGCCGAGAAGTAATATTCTCTGTAAAAAAAGTGTGTCAGCCCTTTAACCAAGTGAGAAACAAACTTGGTAAAAATCTACTCACCTCTCCTAACCCAACACCCGCTCAAAAATGGTATCTACATGGCGGGTGTGACGCTTCAGATCAAACAACGCGTCGATTCCTTCGCGACCGAGACAGGTAAGTGCTTCACCATCGCTAATAAGCCGCTCGTGAAAGGTGGCCCCTCCCTCGGTTAGCGCAGCATGAGCGTGTTGCTGAACGAGACGGTAGGCATCTTCACGAGACATTCCTGCATCAGCGAGCGCAATAAGAACTGAGCCTGAAAAAATTGTACCACGCAAAAGCTCAAGGTTTTGCTGCATCCGCTCCGGAAAAACAATAAGGCCCGATATAAGCCCACCTAATCGGTTCAACATATAGTGAGCAACAATGCACGCATCAGGTGCAACAACCCGTTCAACTGAGCTATGGCTAATGTCACGCTCGTGCCAGAGCGGGACGTTTTCAATCGTTGACAGAGCATATCCACGCAGAAGGCGAGCTAAGCCGGTAAGATTTTCGGCTGAAATTGGATTCCGCTTGTGAGGCATAGCCGAGGAGCCTTTCTGGCCCTTAGAGAATCCTTCCTCCACCTCTCGCACCTCGGTACGTTGCAGGTGCCGAAGCTCAACAGCAATCCGCTCAACACTTGCTCCGAGTAACGACAAAGAATTAAAAAATCGAGCGTGCCGATCTCGATGCACTATCTGAGAAGGAACAGCCTCGGGCTGTAATCCGAGCCGAGAGAGCACATAGTGTTCAATTTCAGGAGAGACAGAATGATATGTTCCGACCGCTCCCGCGATCTTTCCGGTACGAATCTCTTTAAGTGCTGCAACGAACGAGTCAGACCAACGCTGTAATTCCGCATACCAAGAGAGCACCTTCAACCCAAAGGTCGTTGGCTCAGCATGAATCCCGTGGCTTCGCCCGATACAGATTGTGAAACGGTGCTTATCTGCGAGGGTTCGCAAAGCTTCAAGGACAACAGCGCAACTTTTGAGAATCAGATCGCCCGCCTCGCCGAGCTGCACCGCGAATGCCGTATCGATCAGATCGCTTGAGGTCATACCCCGGTGCAAAAAACGAGCCTCTGGGCCAACAACCTCAGCGACACTCGTTAGGAATGCGATGACATCGTGTTTAAGCTCTTTCTCGAGCTCATCAGCTCGGGCAGGATTTGCAATCGCCCGCTCGCGAACAGCTGCAGTTACACCCGCAGGAACCACTCCCTCATGCTCCATTCCTTCAAGCGCAAGGAGCTCAACGGCTAGCCAGGTATTGTACCGATGTTCATCGGACCAGATTGCTGCCATCTCAGGAAGTGTGTATCGCGAAATCATAAGTTACCTCTTCAAGAACTTGAAAAATTTTCTGGTCCCTTAACCTACTTTGGTCGATTTGCCCAACTAGGTACAATTACCAACAAGATCAAATTTCAAACTTTGCCCATTACCCACTATTCTGTGCCATCCTCTCAAGCCCTTCCTCAACGGCAAAGAGCGGAGTGGCGACATGCACACTTCCATAGGTAAGGGTCGTATTGCGGGCCGCCAGGGCGCGAGCTCCCGCAGCCATAGCATGATTTGGTGTGTTACTGTTTTCGCTAAGATGAGCAAGCACAACTACCGCGAGCCCATCGTGAGCACACTCTGTAAGAGCATCCGCCATCGCATCGTTCGATAAATGTCCATGCGCAGATGAGATTCGCTGCTTTAATGGCCATGGGTAATCACACATTCGCAATAGTTCAGGATCGTGATTTGATTCGAGCACAAGTGCATGAGCATCCCGCAAAGCGTAAGTTACATTTGGAGTTACCTTACCCAAATCAGTCGCCTGTACAAAGCGAAAACCTCCTCCTTCGATTGAAAAACCGACCGGATTTACTGCATCGTGCGAGACTCGAAAAGGATGGATCATCAAAGAGCCAAGCGAAAATCCCCTCCCTGGCTCGATCGTCTCAACCCCAAAGGCATCCCCCATCTCTGCCGCCGTCTCCGCTGTTGTGTAAACCGGAATTCGCAGCCGATTCGAAAGAACGCGAATACCGGCAATATGATCACTATGCTCGTGGGTGAGAAGAATCGCGTCAACTGATGAAACATTCACGCCAAGCCCATCAAGTCGCATTCCAATCTGACGGGCTGAGAGGCCACAATCGATTAGTATGCGTGTCTCTCCGACCTCAACAAAGGTGCTGTTTGCAGCGCTACCACTCGCAAGAACTGAAAATCTCATGGGCGCGACGATAGCACTCGAGAGGCGCAATCTCAACGGTGCATCTTCTCATATAAGCGCTTTCGCCGAACTAAACCGAGCCGCGATACTGATACGCGATTCCTCCAGCAAGCGCGCGACTTTGAGGTGAGCTAAACCCGGCATCTCGCATAATATCGCAGAACGAGGAGCCGCACGGAAATTGACGAGATGTTTCAGGAAGATATTCGTAAGCAGCGCGATCTCCCGCAACAAACTGCCCGATACGGGGAAGTATCAACCGACTGTAGCTCTCATAGATTGCCGCAAAAAGAGAGTTTTGCGGCTGTCCAAATTCAAGAACATGTATCTCGCCATTTGGTTTTATCACACGATGTATCTCTCGAAGACCGCGTATGGGATCTTCAAAATTTCTTACCCCAAACGCCACTGTGACAGCATCAAAACTTTTATCGGGGAAGGGCAATCGCAGACCATCTCCACATATAAGATGAGGAACACCTCGGGCCGCACCCACCGAGAGCATCGGCAAACAAAAATCAACTCCGATCGCCATTCGACACCGCCGCTGCAAAGGAAGCAAAACTCCTCCGGTACCCGTTGCTACATCGAGCACCATCGCTTCTCGCTTAACCGCTCTCACTAGCGAGCGTCGCCACAAAAGATGTATCCCCCCACTCAGGATATTGTTTGCAAGATCGTATCGGCCTGCTATTCGACCAAACATCGACTGAACCTCTTTTCCCTGGACGGAAACGGCCATGAAAACTCTCCTGTAGAAGACTAACTATCGCCCACCCACCAGCCGAACATACGGCTTTCGCTGCAACGAGCGGTCCGATATTATGCTCTTCTTGGCACTCTTTGGGCAAATTCCATATCAGAATGACAATATCAGCATGACTCTGCTCCGCAATAATCGGCGCGTTTTTCGCAAGTCGCGGTCAAAACAGGCTACTCGTGTAGCCCATCGACAAAATCACGGTGTATCAAGCGGCGAAAGCTCTCTGGAGAAAGTTACTCCCTCCGACCCGAAAACCGATTCACAGCTCGGGATTACGGCTCTTCCTGCCCATCAATATCCCTCGCGGAATGGTTCCAGTAGCCATCAGGCAACTATGAACCCCTTAGAGGCAGAGCCTCACTTAGCGACTAAATCACAGCCGCGCCCCCTCTCGTCTCAAGAGCAGATGAGAAATCGTATCTTACTACTCCTCTCAACCGCGGGAGCTGGAATCTTCGGTATAATAGTCTCGATAGGGACGCTGATTCAGGGAGGAACACTATTTCCACACCGAATCCGTGCTCTTTTTGCGGTTCTATTTGTCGTCGCGTTGTGGTCGCTCTGCGCCTGCGCTGCACCAAATCTGCTGAGTCCAAATCGACCAAAAAAAAGGCTCCGCCGGGTAATCGTCTTCTTGATCGGGATTGTGCTTCTTATGGCGGGTCTTCGGGCTGCAAAAGAGGCAATGCTCTACGTAGCTGGAGGTTTCCCCATGCTACTTCTCCTTAATGCCCTAATTATCGCCGACGTTCATCCGATTCTGAAAAATCATAGGGTGCGGCACACAGTAGTTCTTTTTTTCTTGACCGCTCTGCTCGGAGCTATTTCAATCGCGGTCATGCACGGCGAATGGGACGCTGGTGGGCTAATTCTTGCGACAGGATACGGCGCTTTGTGCGCTGCGGTGCGATTAACTACCGATCACCTACCACCAAATGAGCGACTTCTCCCACTCTACTCTGCCCTAATACTTGGAGGTTCACTCTCCCTTCCAGCTCTTGCAATTCTTGCTGGACTGCCGCCCCGCTACCTTATTACCTATATTGCTATCGCACCCGCTATTATTCATCTTCGCCGACTGTCTCTAGGTAGCAGAGAATCTCGAGATGAGACGTTTCCCTCTCCTTACGTACCATTTCTCCTCTCGTTATGGTTTCTTTTTTCCGTAGCCACCCTCTCTTTTTTCACTTCAGATAGCCCGTCCGAAAAATTTACGAACCATCAACAACCTCTCAATGGAGAACAGGAAAATTTAAAAGAAATTCCCTCTCTCTAATTGGACACAGCTCTCCACGCAACCACTTTTACCCTTTTAATACACCCATATTTTTGGGATTATAAAAGGGTACTAGACCTTATGAGGAGCTCTTTATGCAACTAAGTGGCGACATCGTTTTTTCTTCGGGTAGTGTTGGTGACAACGATATCTGGAGATTAAATCTAGAGACACGAGAGCTCACTCAATTAACAACCGGTTCCGCCAATAATGAACAACCGAGATGGTCTCCATCAGGAGCACGGATTGCCTTCATATCGAATCGAGACAACGGAATACCCAAACTTTTCTTAATGGATCAGAATGGCGGTAATCTAACCCAACTCATAAAAGGCGATCATTATTGCGATGGAGTCTGTTGGTTTCCTGATGGGCAAAATCTCCTATTTGCGGCCAATCTCATCGATCCCAATGAAATAGATCTTTTTTCGATTAATATCACCAATCCAGAGAATCCAACCCGACTTATGGCAGGTAATGGAATAGAATCAGGGCCGTCTATTTCCCCTGATTCCGGAAATATTCTCTACTGTGTAGCCTCGGTGCCGGACGAGCCGGGTCTCCCGAGGAACTACGATATTTGGGAATACGATATACACTCATCGACTCGTCGACAGATGACCGACCACCTTCTTCGGGACTTTTCAGCTCGCTATTCGCCCGACGGACGTTTCATTGCATTCATCTCTCAACGATCGCCCGAGGATGAAGTCGCTCTCGTTGAGGCGATTTCTCGCCTACAACGGCTAGTAATTGGCGGTGCACCGATGAGGGAGATCGACGATGGAATTAGAGCAGTCCAAGCGCTCGAGCAGCACGCGGATCTGTGGCTCATGGATCGTCATCATCCGAAACAGGCTCGACAGATGACCAATGGTCAATTAATTGCACCATCATTTACCTGGTCACCAAATGGACGATATCTCTGCTACGCAGCATCAGAGCCAGGAGGAGATGGCGTTACTCGCCTTTATGTTCTCGACACTCAATCAGGAGAGTCGGAAGCGCTTGAGTTTGACCGTAAACAGCTTAAGATTGAACTTCACACCGATGATCAGCATATTCTCAATCGCTCAGGGATTGCCTCTTTAATACCCGATTTTCTGAAGCGTCGAATGATACCTCGAATTGTGCACGGTTCGGAGTTTCAGCCGGATTGGCGCGAGCAATGACGATTGGTTCATCAAATAGTTAGTGCTCTCTCTTGTTTATCGTCTCCTTGTAGTACCAATGTCCAATACTCTCACCCTCGACACTCCGCTCGATATGCACCTTCACTTTCGTGAGGGCGACCTCGCGCGGGTTGTTGTTCCATTAAGTGCAAAATATTTCGGTGGCGGGATTGTGATGCCAAATCTAGTCCCGCCAGTTGATACAGAAGAGCGATTGCATCAGTACCGCAGAGAGATCGATGCCCTCGTTGAAGGGACAGGTTTTACCCCGCTATACACCCTGTTTTTGCGTCCCTACACCGAGTCCGAGCTAAAAAAGCTGCGCCCATTTATAACTGCATGCAAACTATATCCAGCTGGAGTTACAACCAACAGTGAATCAGGAGTTACAGATCTCTCCAAACTATTCCCAACAATTGCGTTGCTCGAAGAGATGGGCATACCTCTTCTAGTGCACGGCGAAACCCACGGCTTTGTTCTAGATAGAGAGAAGGAGTTTTTGCCGATTTATTCCCAATTAGCGACCACTTTTCCTCGACTGACGATCGTCATGGAGCACATTACAACGGCTGCAGCTGTTGACCTCCTAGATCGCTTCGATAATCTATTTGCGACGATAACAGTCCATCATCTCCTTACCTCCCTAGATGACATACTCGGCGGGCTTTTAAACCCCCATCTATTCTGTAAACCGATTCCAAAGCGACCAATCGATCGACAAGCCCTCATAGCCGTTGCAACTGCGGGACACCCTAAGGTCTGCTTTGGCAGTGATTCTGCACCCCATCCTCGCGACAAAAAGGAGTGTTGCGGCTGTGCTGCAGGCGTTTTTACCGCCCCAATCGCATTACAACTCCTCGCCACTGTTTTCTCAGAGAGCGGACGGCTGGATTCGTTGCAAACTTTTGTTTCTGATAACGCCCGAAGAATCTACCCTATCACCATTGACAGAAAAGTTATCGTTCTCGAAAACCAACCGATGGTCATCCCAGACACCTACGGCCCTGTAGTGCCGATGTGGTCCGGAAAGACCATTCCGTGGCGGATTTCTGAGGTAAATGGGCTCTGATAAAAATCTCTTTTAATTCGCATCGAGCGAGGCCATAAACTCCTCCCCTTCAATCGAAAGGAGGGTTCTGCGAAGCTCCTGAGGATCCACAACGATCAGCAATCTTGGCCAGTCGGAGCCGTGCGCCGGTTTGACGAGTCCCGAAACATACCCCCCTGCCCGTCTCACGACCGCACTGTCAGTATCAATCTGGTTCGGATCAACCGTTGGTATCGGTCCAAGGCGGTCGACTATCATACCCCAAGGACCAAGAGTTGTAGTTATTACCACTATCTGTGTTTCTTCATTATCGTATTTAATACCTTTTCCAACCCGATCATGAACGCTTAAAACGGGCAATACAGAGTCACGAAGCTTCATAACCCCCTTGAGCCCAGCTGGAGCATGAGGCACTCGGCTTATAAAATCCATGCTTACAGCTTCGAGCACCCACTGAGCGTTTACCCCGATCCAGTGATCGCCAATGAAGAAGGTAGCGATCTCGACCTGCTTCGCACCAGCTAGTCGGTGGCTCGTCTTAACACTTGCCGCCAAAGCATCTGACGAATCGATCCGTTCGACCATTTCAACCGCCTCACTCAACGGAATGAATACAACCGCTCGCACATCATTTTTGTAAGGATCATTCGGTCCTTTGAATTCGCGATAACCGCTACTCGCATGAACACCCATTGCATAGTAATTTCCCTTGAAGGAAAAAATCGACGAACTACCCTCCCCATCGGGAAGGTTCAATAGAGCCGGATCGATATCAAACTTATCCCCGATTTCAATATCAGGGCGACTGGTCGATATCACGCGGCCCTGCCTATCAATGAACAGAGCGAATGCATCCTCTATTACCGCGCCATCCCCTGTAAGAGGAAGGGAATCTTCGAGCATTGCTTCAAATTGAGACGCACTATTGAAAACAATACCCAACCCACCCACGTTCTTCTTCGGATCGGCAGCACTTGTTATGGCGGCAGTAAATATGTATGTCGGCTTATTGCCATACAGCGGAGTAGCATCAAACGGTGATGCTGTATACCACTGAGATTGATTATTTGAGAGAGTGTCCTGCACCCACCGCCCTTCGATCGGTCGCCCAACTATTCCCTGCTGTTCCGGATTTGAGGCTGCTATAACTGTACCGTTTCGATCGAAAACGAATATATTAAAATAAACGGTGTATAGACTATTTATGTAGGTAAGGATCTCTGTAATCTCTCTCTGATCAGCCGCATTTATGCCGAACTTTGCCATTATTGTTCGGAAAGTGGGATTTAGCGCCCACCAGCGACAATCGCTTGCTCGCTCATACAAATTTCGGTCCATAATGTCGATTGCAAGAGACGCCATGAAATGGACATCGTGCAGGATCGACGACACAACTGTTGTGCGCAGATTTGTTATCGAGCGCTCGAATACGCTCTTCGTTCTTGCTCCCGTTTTGCTTATTTCCCAAAGCAAAACTTTATTGGCATTAGCCTGACCCTTATCATTATCCTCTTGTGCTGTTGTCTCCTGACGAACGTTTCCGTTCCACACCGATCTATCAAGATCCCTCTGAATTCGCTCAGCATCTCGAGGAATTCGTCTGATATCTGGCGAAAATAGCCGCTGCGAAGCAAGCACCGCTCTCATGACAGGCGGTGGCGCAATCTCCTTTGAGGAATCGGACCGAACATCAAAAGCCTGGTCAAGAGCAACCATTACATGCCCGTACCAACCGGGGCCCATATAGCCCTGATATCCTTTTGTTGCACAGCTCTTTGATAGATATTCGCGTCCCGCAAATTTTACTACTTTAAAAGGCTGATCCAGAACAAATTCAACCTTCGCTCCAACCGGAATCTGATAATTATCGCCACTCGCGATCACTTCGCCCTGACTATCAAGAAGGGTAATACACTCCCAATCGTTTTGACCCATCAGATTTTTAAAGACACCCGCCATTTCATTTTCAAATCGGAAACAGAGGCATAGAACACCGAGCGCCCGAGACCGCGGATCATCGGTTTCCGTAACTCGGAACGCATACATCAACTTACGGGGCACATCGGGCGCAAGTTCTGTATGACGAAATGTTTCTACATAAGCTCCAGTTGTCCGAAGACACTCCTCAATAATCGGATCGGTTGTCTGAGTTAGCCCATTTGTCCTATCAATTTGAGCCTTAATACTTCCATCAAGCCCAATTAAAATCACATTATCGTATATCGAATACTTGGAGACATACTCCTGAAGACGCGCCTCCAATAAATCTCTATCTCCATCGTCTCTGAGAAAATCGCGAATTTCCGCATCCGTTGCTAAGAACCCGATATCAGCAGTCCGCTCGAATAGATTTCTAACAACAATATCTACAGCAACCTGAGCTTTCGCCGTGAGTTTTCGCAAAACTTTTTTGAGAGTCTCAAGTCCAAGATTACTAAGCAGATCCCCAGTCAACTGCTTGAACGCCTCTCTGGTGGCGGACATGTCGATACCATCGCCACTCATCTGACCAAGGATGGTCAGCAGATCCCACTGTTGACCAAGAGATGAAAGTTCCTCTCTATACCCATCGACTTCGCGCATCTGATGAATTACACAGTCTAATTCATCCGGAATGTTGATATCCTTGTATACACCCATATCGTCGATCCCTTACGAGCCGTTTTCACCCGACTTCTACGTTGTTCCGAATTATTGGATAAGCTGATCGGTCAAATTGGCAAACCCCATGAGAGTATTTTTAGAGCCTTTATCCTTCTTCCCGTCTCGACAATCGCGTCCATTTGTCCAAAGCCCATCAAAGCCGATTCACTGAAAATAATCGGCAATGGCACTTTCATTCTTTAGGGAAAAACACTTTTTGAAGGAAATTTATATTCGAGATTCAAAAAAAAGGGGGGCAAAATTGCCCCCCTTTTTTTTCCTTTTTATAGGCTCTATCAGTGAGCCTAATCCTTTACCTACACATGGGTTTCTTCATCCACATGCTCAGAGGAAAATCCTCGAACTACATATCTCGAGGAATGGTAATGCTCGCCATGTTGGCTGACGTCCAGACCAGCTTTCTCGTCATCTTCTGCCACACGCAACGGAACGAAAATGTCCGTAACCTTGTAAAGCGCATACGAACCAAGAAAGGTGAATGGAAGAGTTATTGCCAGTCCCTTCAGGTGATTCACAAGAAGAGCGGTGTCCCCAGCAATAACGCCATCCTTAGTCGCAAAGACTGCCGTCAAGATCATCCCAGTGATCCCACCGAGTCCGTGACAAAGGAACACATCCAGCGCATCGTCTATCTTTAGATGATGTTTAAATGTCAAAGCCAAATTACTGACCAATGCTCCTATCATCCCTATACCGATAGCAGCCCGAACAGACACAAATCCAGCAGCCGGTGTTATCGCAACAAGCCCTACTACAGCTCCAATACACGCATGAGTTGCTGATGGCTTCTTTCCACGTACTCCATCAAAAGCAAGCCAGGTAAGCATTGCGACCGCTGAAGCAGTATTCGTATTCAAGAAGGCAAGCACTGCCACGTCGTTTGCAGCAAGTGAAGAACCTGCGTTGAATCCGAACCAACCAAACCACAAAAGACCTGTTCCAAGAATAATCAGTGGAATGTTCGCTGGCTCCTCTGCTACTCCTTCTTTAGCTGAAGATCGTTTGCCGAGAACAAGAGCTCCTGCTACCGCCGCCATACCTGCGGAGATATGAACAACCGTTCCGCCAGCAAAGTCGAGGAGTCCCCATTTGAAGAAGATTCCATCTGGATGCCATGTCCAATGGGCAAGTGGCGCATAGATGAAGATGCTCCAGAGGGCCATGAAGAGGAGATATCCAGTGAACCGAATTCGCTCCGCAAATGCTCCCGTAATGAGAGCGGGGGTAATAATCGCGAATTTAAGCTGAAATAGAGCAAAAAGAGCAAATGGAAGAGCTCCTCCAAGAGTTGCGTGGCGTTCGGCTCCTACACCCTCAAAAAGAAAAAACTGGAGTGGGTTGCCGTAAAGGCCACCTTGGGAATCCCCGAACGCGATACTAAAACCCACCAAAACCCAGGTAAGGCTAACTACCGCTATAGAGACAATACTCTGAAACATTGTTGAGATAATGTTTCGTGCGTTTACCATTCCACCATAAAAAAGGGCAAGCCCCGGCGTCATCAAAAGCACCAGTCCGCTCGCCCCCAAAAGCCACGAAGTATCAGCTGCGTTCCACTGCTCCGCGTGAGGAGTTGCAGTTTGAAAAGTTTTCGGCTCGAGACCAAACACGGCGGCTCCTGCAAGCGCCGCTAATAATAAACCCCACCCTACTCTCTTCTGTTTTGCCATATGGTATACCTGCCCCCACAGATTTTATTTTTTGAGACTTTATCAAGCTCCCGGCCTAAGTGAGGAAGGACCCTCACCCAAAAAAACCGCTCATGCCGGAGAAACAACCACTCTGAGAAACACCTCTATCGCTGGGCGGGGCTACCCCCACCCAGCATTACCTCTACTAGAACTTGAATATCGCATCCATCGCTACGAGGAGCTGGTCATTCTCGTTCCCGCGGTCAAATGGTCCGACCGACGACTTTGGCGAACGTTTGAAGTCATACCGAACTTCAGGACGCAGAGTCACGTAGGAAGCAGGAGCATAATTAACTCCCCAGGTCAGCCCATAGTAGCTGCCTTTTCCACCGTAACCGCTCCGGAGCCCAACGACTCTCGTTCCATCATCATCACGGAACCACTCTCCGCGCACACCTGTCGAAAGAGTATCGCTAAGAGTATAGACGAGGTAGTTATTGATCCCGTACCACTGGGCATCACTACCACCGTTGACCTCTTGTACGGAATTGTCGTGCTGCAATACCCACTTGAGTTTCTCAGATAGTTGGTGGGTAAGCACTAGGCTGTACATCGAGCGATTAGCACCATACCCCTCATTACCACTGATGACGGAAGCAGCCAAAACGGTTCCATCGGCAATAGTAGAAGTTATACCGCCAAGGAACGAAAGATTCCCATCAGCAGTATCGCTCATATTATCCCAGCCACGGACTGCTCCGGCAGTAACGGTATATTGACCATCGCAGAACGATTTTGAGAAGAGTCCTCCCCAATGAGTAAAGGGCTCACCATACTGCATGGTGTACGCATGCGAGTAAAAGAAGTTATCAGGTGCCGGCACCGTTTCATATCCGATTAGCGTATAGAAATGACCCGCTTTGAACTTGACTCCATCAAGAAGCGGAATATTCGTTTCAAGGTACGCCTGAGGTATCGCCATAGTGTAATAACGATACGAACTCGAGGTTATATTGTCATCGAATCCAACGGAGGTTGTGAATGCCGAATCCGTGCCGTACATCAAATCAACACGACCACCAAGATCCCATTCATCAGCACTCTGAGCGACAGCCCGTTCGAAAACAAGGCTAAGCTGATTCATCTGGTACTCTTCAGCACGATCATTGAAGGTTACCGGACCGTTGAAGCTGCTTGTAGATGTTGTATTCCAAGTAAATCCCTGCGAAACCCAACCCTTAACATCGATAAATGGTGCCTCTTCGCTTTCGCCAAAAAGAGCAGAAGAGAGAAGGCCCTGATCCGCCTGTGCACTGTTAGGCGAAAAAGAACCAAACAACGCTGCAGCAGAGAACGCTGTCGCAAGTATTCGTTTAAAAAAACTCCGCTTTGAACGGAGAGAAAAATCTGATTGTAAGTTCATCCGAACGATCTCCAAAAAAAACTGCCCACCGAAAATCGATAGGCCCGGTATGTATCTCTGGTTATACAAAATTGAACCGAAACACCGGGTTCTTTGCGGCTAGGCTACATTGTAAAACGGAAAAAAGTAAGATGTTTTTTTTGCAAACGCAAAGAACAGGCCATTAAGGCTTCATTTTTTCGATCTTTCCAACGAGATGGCTTTTATAAATACAGATCGCCCTAAAACAAAACGACATGCTGCATATTCTGCAATACCGTTTCCCTTTTTATTCAAGAAACTATTAAGTGAAGCTGGTTCTAACTTCTGATTTTTCTAATTTAAGGCAACCAACAGTTCGTAATAGACATCGGTCACGCCCATTTTTTGGCATTAAACCAACTCAAATTATGCACCGATTGGAGTCGGAAAATTAAGCGACATCCTCAACACCACCACGCATGCGATGCCACCAAATCATCGCTGGGGATGCGATATAAATCGTTGAGTAGGTACCCGTAATCATCCCAGCAAAAAGGAAAACACTAAGCTCTGCGATCGCTCCCGATCCAAGAAGCAATAGAGCCGCAATCGATAGGGTAGTAAGACCTTGAGTGATAAGGGTCCGCGATAGAGTCGCATTTATAGAACGATTTACCACCGTCGATAGCGTTTCCCCTTTCTTCGCAACAAGAAGCTCATCTCTGACTCTATCAAAAATCACAATCGTATCGTTAACGGAATAGCCGAGAATTGTTAGAGCCGCTGCAAGCGTTGTCATACTTATCGTATGACCCATTAAAAGGTATATGCCTGTTGATACAATAACATCGTGAAAAACGGCTACTATAGCGCCGAACCCAAACGCAAACTCAAATCGAAACGCAATGTAGACTAAAATTCCGATAAGTCCGACTGCTACCGCGATTAGTCCCCTTCTTTGTAGCTCGGACCCAACCGCTGGGCCAACAAAATCGGTTCGGATGATTTCGACGAAACGATCCTCAAATCTATCCTTGAGAAGTCTAGAAACCGTCGCCCGGACCTCACCAGAGCCGTCATCGCTCTGAAAGCGCAAACTAAACTCCTGCGACGCCGACTCGAACGATTGAACCGACACATCTAGAAGCCCACCATTATCGAGTGTCTGACGAAGCTCTTCAGCCCCTACGCCCTCTTTCATCCGAACAACGATTTCGTGACCGCCTGAAAAATCGACCCCGTAACGAGCCTCTCCAAGCGAGATCCAATACCCAATCGAGAGCAAAACAGAAGAGAAGAAACGATGATAAAAAAACGTTGCTTCCCGAGGAAATCGAATGAGGGTGTTTTGGACAAGAACTCCATGGTGATTCCGCTCTTATTTGAAATCAAAAATTGCTTAGGGTTGCTCAATATGACTTTGGCGAGCCCCCTGTGAAAAAAATACTGTGAAAAATACCCTGATCAATACTAGACCGACAATCGGCCCGATCGATCTCTCAATGAGAACGCATCAAACAGATACCTGCTTAACACTACCGCACAGAACAACGTCGTTAAGACACCGAGCATCAACGTCAATGCAAAACCCTGAATCGGACCAGTTCCACAAAAGTAGAGAACCACTCCAGCCAGGAATCCAGTAATATTGGTATCGAGGATAGCAGATGATGCCTTGTCAAACCCACCACGGACGGCGGAGTCTCGGTGTGCACCGAGCCTCAACTCATCCCGTATTCTTTCAAATATAAGAACGTTCGAATCAACCGCCATCCCAACGGTAAGCGCAAGGCCTGCAAGCCCCGGTAGCGTAAGGGTCGCACCAAAAAAGGCAAGACCCGCTACCAGCAGAAACAAATTCATGCCCAGTGTAAAGACCGCTACGACTCCAGCTTTGCGATAGTAAATGACCATGAAGACCGCAATTGCCAAGAATCCTACTACAATCGCAATCACGCCACTTTTTATTGATTCAGCTCCTAAAGAGGGTCCCACTGTCCGCTCTTCTGCTACCTCAAGAGGTGCTGGAAGCGCTCCGGCGCGGAGAACAACCGCCAACTCCTGAGCCTGATCTAGTGAGAATGAGCCCGATATAGTTGCAGCTCCCTGAGTGATCTGGTCCTGAATAACGGGGTCTGAGTACACAATACCATCGAGCACAACAGCGAGCTGACGTCCAATATGCTCCCCAGTTATATCCGCAAATGTTTTCCGCCCCTCTGCCGTCAAAGTAAGTAGAACCTCGACCCGGCCAGTGCTCAGCTCGGGGCGGGCATCCTTAACAGCCTCCCCTCCCATCAACACCTCTTCCTCGACCTTAATAGCTCTACCGTTGCGATCTTTCAGCACTATCGCTTTGGTCGAAGCTGAAGTTGGAACAAGACGGAACTCTAGTTTTGCTGTTTTACCGACGACGCGCTTAACCCGATCGATATCGGAGTATCCGGGCATCTGTAGCAAAATACGCTCAGCACCGTTTCGAGCAAGGTACGGCTCGGCTACACCAAATTGATCAACACGGTTTCGGAGAGTCTCCAAGGCCTGCGTTACCGATCGTTCTCTAATGTCTTCTATCGCTTTTTGAGGAAGTTGAAAGATAAGACGAGGACGTTCCCCTTCGGCTGTTACCTCAACAAACTGAAGCTCAGGAAACTCCTCCTCAATTTTTGCGCGGGCCCGTTCAACCATAGACTGAGCTAAAAGAACAACTTCAAGCCCTGCAGGGTCCAACGCAGCCGATCGCACCACAATAACCTTTTCTTTACGAAGCATCGACTTAATCGCGAGCGCCTGCGATTGCAGGTGACCCCTTACCGCTTCTTCAGTCTTAACTTGGTATACAAGATGTACCCCACCCCGAAGATCTAGCCCAAGCGAAAGCGGTTTCGAGATCGGCCAGGAGATTTCCGTTTTAAAACCTTCTTTTGCGATGGTAGGAATCAACAACAGTAGGCCGACCAATATAACGCCGACGATAGCTACCATTCGCTGCTTAAATCGAGTGCCCATAATTTCTCTTCCGTTCTTCTAATTGGGGACCTAAGCCTCTTTTTTGACGACCACCCTGCGCTCCACCCGAATAACCACCTGAGGTGCAATCTCAAGTGAAACCGACTGTTCGTCGATTTTGTTCACCCGGCCGAATATGCCAGAAGAGGTAACTACGGCGTCTCCTTTTTTGAGCCCATCAAGAAGATCTTTTTGAGCACGCTCCTCGACCTGCTTCGGGCGAATGACGAGCACATAGAATATGAAATACACCATGAGAAGCATAGGAGCCATTTGCAGCATCCGCTCTCCTACTCCTTGTACTGGGGGTTGGCCTGCTGGTGCTTGAGCACTCGCAGCTAGCACGTAAAGGCTCAAATTCAGGCAAAAGGCGTAAAAAATCGATCGCGCAAAACGCTTATTAAACCAATCCATATAGTAGGAACTCCTCACACACTTTTAGGAAATTGTCTGGCACCCTCACGAGATTAGAGCACCTTTAGATGGGGACTTTCATCGGACGGGCATCATTTTATTCCCCGATCCAGCGACGTGGATGCAACCGGCTTAGCAGAACTACTCGTATCTCTTTAACAGATATAAATTTGGCTCCGTCCGTTCTGAATGCTGGAAAGGTTATAACTTATACCACACAGGACCAGCAAGTATCCGTTAGAGGCCGAATCTCTCTTTTGCTCCAATTACTAACCAGAATCGGCTAAGGCGCTATCGGGACCACCTTAACTGCCTCCTCAAACAGCTCTTTTTCGGTCGGGAATAAGGGCAATTCAAATCCCTCCCTCTTACCATTTGAGCCCCGAAACAATACCAAGCCCCTCTCAGAGGCTGTGCCACCAAGTAGAGTCGATGGAATCCCAATATTAGTTTCCAGCGCTCCATTATCTGCCGCATTCGTTGTTACAGAGACCTTTTCCTGCCCCGCGGGTATGACATGGTTGGGGAGAAAAGTAACCTCCGTTACAGCATCTCGCCAAGCCACCACCAAATTACGATTACTATCCCGCCGAAGTGAACGCACCGCCGGATGCTGGCTCACAAGAGATGGAACACGATTCAACCACTCTTCAAAAAAAGATCGAGGCTTCGAGGAAGCTACCGAAATCTTCTCTGTAATCTCACCACGGTCCCGGAAACAAGAGCGATCACTACACCCAAGCCAAGAGGCTTGCACGGTAATCGATAGATCATCTCCCCACCGATATTCGGGTGGCGGTATAACCTCGCTAATCAACACAACCTCACCCTCATAACCAACCATATTCGGCTTCCCATCAGAGCTAAACCTCAACGGTAGAGGCCAACGAAGGGGACCAGCGGAGAATCCCGGGGGCAATCTCCACTCAACAGTCGTCGGCAACCCCGAATCCCCCGGATTCTGCCAATAGAGATGCCAACCTTCATTAATAGAAAAGTGCGCACCCACATAAAGACGACGCTCCAAATCGGTGGCCGAGGGGATATGTCCCACCAATGAAAGAGTGACCGGCTTTTCAGCGAATGCCGAGGAAAGATTGACCATCAGGGCAAGCAGAGAACCCACCGCCGACGCTATCAAGTTACTTGGCAAAACAAATCGCATCTCTTTTTGTCTCCGATTAGAAAGGGCCGTATAATCAAAGAGTAAGAATATACCGAAAAAACACCCACTCCGATTATTATACTCGGCAAAATACTCTCTATAGTGGTAGAATTAAAGGGTGTCTGAAAAACGGGCTAAATCGATAAGAATAATTTATAGCAGATTGCTTTAAAGAGCGGTTCAGAAGATAGGTGTTTGCTCAACTTCTGGCTTGCGCCTATCTAAAGCCATATATCTGCCAAAGGACTCTCAAAAGCACCTCTTAAGAGCGGTAGTAGTAGAAAAGCATCGGCGTTTTAGGAGCAACCGACACCGTATGACTGAACGCAGAAAAAGTCCGAATAATTCTTCGCCGTGGTTCGTAGAGGCTCTTTTTCAACTACCACTCTCTGCTCGACAAGCACTCGTAACAAAGTACGATCTTCCGATATCAACGGAGGACCTAGTATTACCCTCAGATGAAAAGCAGATTGATCAGATGCAGACCCTTGAAAAACAGCAGGGTGAGAAGCAGCAGACTAAAAAACAAATAGCTGTTCAGCTTGCAAATACCATCGCGATTGAGGGTGACGTACCAGCAACTCCCGATGAGAACCTCGCCGCCACAACCGAGTTAACTAGCACCATCTTATCATCTGCCGATGAACTCGAAGCAGATGCCCTGCGAGCACTCATGGGCTATGGGCGTTTGGCTCGACGAAAAGATGAATCGCACGATTGTTAGAGACAACAGCGCTGACGAAAGATCTGATTAAGCTTGTAATCCCGATTCGCAACTGTCTTATCTAACGGCGATCCTTATCTATCGGAGCTACTTATCTGGCGAGCATCGACCTTCGCTGAAAGCTGTCGCACTATAACTTTGCGAACAATTCCCAAAATCGCTCGAGGCTTGTGTATGATCTTCACCAAGGAACGACCATACACAGCTCCTCAATAACCCGCCCCGACTCGCTAAGCACCTTTAGAATATCGCCTTTAAAATATCACCTTTAAAATATCACTGTGGAGCGCTGCATCATCCGAAATCACCAACCCCCCAAATGCTCGGCTCGCTCCCGCAGAGCGTGGTTCGGGGAGAGGTTCTCCGGTGTGAGTGGTAACTATTGCTCCCGCTTCACTCGCAATAAACGCCGCGGCAGCACCATCGATTAGCTGCCCTCCACTCATAACCACACTACTAAGCTCACCAAAAAATAGTCCGGTATAGATGGGAGTTTCCAGTCCCGGTCGATAATCTCGTTCAAGATCGAATAGGCCACGCGTTCCAAATACCCCCTCATCAGAGTAGCGAGTTCGGCTAAAGAACACCGGTGCATCAGCAGGTGTTAATCTGAAAGGAGCGTAATCTCGAAGTGATGTTTCACTCCATTCACCCATAAAAGCGCCCTTCCCCCGCACCGCATAGAGAATTTTTTTTCTTCTCGGGAAAAGAAAAATGCTAGCCTCAAAACTTGTGGGCGAAGCAATGCTAAAGATAACCTGAAACTCTCCTTGATCGAGATAGTAACGTGTGCCATCAATCGGATCGAGCAAAAACACCCAGTCTTCACCGTCCTCTTGCAACCATGTACCAGCAAGATATTTCGTATTCACCGAGCTTGCGTACTCTTCCCCAAAAAAACGGGCATTCGGGAATGCGGACAACACTGCAACTTCAATAGCCGTTTGAATTGAGATATCGGCATCGGAGAGAGCTGCTGCGAAGTGATTACCATCCGGAGCTGATTTATCGGGTTGATGCGCGATCTGTTTTTGAATGTGTGCGGCATATTCCGCACCAGCGCGAAGATGAGGAAGGAGAGTCTCAAGGATCTCTAGGGCTCGATTCGAATCGGAGTTATTGTTCATAATCGGTGACTGAGAAAAATTTCAAGCGATTGAAGTGCTGTTTGGACAAAGACTCTACCACATCATGATAATACCATCCAGAAAGGGATTAATACATTCCTCGAATCTTCCAATTCACCTCTTCGCACCGAGCAGCGCCCTGCTTATAGTGTTATAAACTCATTCACTGGAGATCTCATGTCTGATAAGGCTTCCCCTTCCAGCCTAATAACCTTTCTCTGCGATCCAGCTTCGTACGGCAGCTCTGCCACTTCAGTGGTTCATCATGAGACTCATGCATCACACATTTTTTTGGTTGGCGATGCAGCATATAAGCTAAAAAAACCCCTATACCTTGATTTTATTGATGCGCGAGATCCCCTTCGGCGACGTAAGTTTTGTAGGGATGAAATACTGCTCAACCAACGATTTGCGCCGAGGTTGTATGAATCAATTATTGGAGTGAAACAGTTTTCAAATGGAAGCTTCACCCTCTCTCCTCCAGAAGATTCTTGTATCGATTTTTTAGTTAAGATGAGGCGGTTCAATGATGACGATCTTTTCACTAAAATCATTGAATGTGGTGAGGATGACCGAGAAAAAATGGAGCGATTCGCGCTCGCACTTGCTGAGGTGCATCGTCAGGAGCAACCCCGCCCCGAGTATCCAGCAGTCGCGGTTTTAGAAAAGTTAATCAAGGATAACA